>QWCY01004682.1_pt1 | contig 58546 bp, 47 predicted proteins | sample 1972631 | NCBI WGS metagenome assembly QWCY01 (sample SAMN09866696, study PRJNA288562) | Human gut metagenome isolate pre1_stool, whole genome shotgun sequencing... | isolation source: gut | host: Homo sapiens | place: USA: California
TCTGGCGTATATCGCTTGTTTGGTACTCCTTTTGGCATAGCAAAACACCCCACTTGTTAGATAGTATATCATACTGTCTAACAAATGGGGTGCAGTTCATTATAACACCTGAAAACAGAGCTGTTTTATTTCTGTGTATGTAAAGAACATTTTACTTCAATTAATAAGTAAATCAATGTTTTAAGTGTAGCAAAAGCTGCTAGGTTTAAGAGATAAGATGCCCGTCTATCGTATAGATTTCATTGCTCTTTTTCTTCTGATTGTTAGATGTAGAATTCCGCCGTGATATGCCCTTTGTCCATAAAAAAGGGAAGGGTTCTAAGGCATGTGAAAATTTATTTTTTAAATAGTAAGGTTTGTTTCCTATTTAACCATTACGATAGAGCTAAGGCAACGGAAGGGAGGTGGTGCAATGGATGCAATGGAACGTCGATGTCAGATTATCGAAATTCTTTGCGATGCAAAAATGCACGTTAAAATGCGCGATCTGGCTTCCCGGTTCAATGTGTCCGTTCGCACTATCAGAACTGATGTTGATTTCCTATCTGTTACATACCCGATTGAAACAACAAGAGGGCGCTACAACGGTGGTATCAGCTTTATAGAAGGGTATAGCCCTAGAAAAGCTAGGCTTACTCCTGTTCAGCGAGATTTTCTTTATCGTGTTATGAAATTGGTATCGAAGTCGGATCAGGAAATCGTACAGAGCATCCTTCATGATTTTGCCTTTATGCAGTAGTACTGCCTGAACCTTGACAATTGAATACTCAGCACGGAGGTACGTTCCCGGAGCAGGAAGCGATGTAAGGGAAGCGCCAGGACGTGCGAGACGATCTGTCCCGCACCGAGCGATTCATTCCACTGAAAAACAGCCACAGGGCTGTATCGCCATGATCTGCAAGGGAGATAATGATACGCCTGTTGCCCCGCACGTCAGACGGGGTGGCCGACCTTGGGTTGCAATCCTTAGACCCCTGGAACGCCAGTGAAAGCTGCGCAAGCGGCTTGCCCAACGAAAGTGAACCGTGTTCCCAATGCCAGGGGGCGAGCGGCAAATATGGCATTTTTGCATATTACTCTTTTTTACCGAACATCAACTCACCGCTGTGTTGATGTCGAACCCGTGCGGCGCAGTGCAGACCGCTGCGCCGTACTATTTTGCCATCAACTCAACGGAGGGGATGATTTATTTGACAAATCCGGAAACCGGATACGAGAAAGCCCATCGGCAAGCGGAGCAGATTTTCCGGGAAGTATTTCCGGCCAGGGGGATGACCGTGCGGGAAGGCCAGATACGCTTGTGCCACACGATGCTGGATACCCTGTTTGGCCGGGATGTGGCTCTGTGTGACGCCGGTGTGGGGTTGGGCAAGACCTATGCCTATCTGGTCGCCTGCGTTTTGTGGCAGCTGCAAAGGCCGCGGCAGATGCAGCGCCCGGTGGTGATCTCTACGGCCGGCATCACGCTGCAGAATGCGATCCTGGAAGAATACATACCGTTTTTGTCGGACACTTTAATACAAAATGGATATATTCGAGAGCCGATCTGTGCCGTGCTGCGAAAAGGGAAGGAACGTTTCGTTTGCGATATGCGGTTGCTGATCCGCCAAAAGCAGATCACGGCAAGGGGAAAACGCTACCGCAAGCGGGCCGCCGCGCTGCGGGAAGCCGGGCAGTGCCTGGACCTTGACCGGCTGCCGAACCTGCCGCGCCATGAGCGCCGCCTGATTTGTGTGCCGAGTCGGTGCGGCCGCAGCTGCATCGAGCATTCGGACTGTCGCTACCGGCAATACCTGAAAGCATCCAATGGGCCGTCGGTCACGATCCAGGTCTGCAATCACAATTACCTGCTGGCAGACGCGGCCCACCGGCAAAACGGGTGGACGCCGCTTTTGAAGGATTACCAGGCCCTGGTGATCGACGAAGCCCACAAGCTGCCGGAAACCGTGCGCCAGATGAACACCCAGCGGATCAGTTCGTCAGAGTTGCTCGCCTGTGAAAAACTGCTGACAGCTGGTCATTGCGGGCTGAGCGCGCAGAAACTTCGAGCCGTCATCCGTGAATTCCTCGCGGCATTTGTGCCGCCGGAAACGAAAGCAGAGCGGGCAATACCGCTGCAACAGACAAAGGCAGCAACCACGGCGCTCCGGCATCTGGATAAAGCAATCGGTGAAATTCTGAAGCCGAGGCCCGAAGCATTGCCCCAAGGGCTGCGCGGCAAACTGAGTGCAATACAGCAGCTGATACCGCTGTTCCTGGGCACAGACAACACCTTTGTGCGCTATCTTACCTGGCACCGGGAAGGCGGCGGGACCGGCGTGGACCTGTGTGCCGTGCCGTTTGATCTGCCCAAATGCCTGTCCTCGGCGCTTTGGGACGAGCAGAAGCCTGCGATCCTTACTTCGGGCACACTGGCTGTGGGGGAAGATTTTTCCCATACCGAGAAGCGGCTGGGCCTGGACCGGGGTATGCCGATGCGCACCCTGAGAGTCCTTTCGCCGTTTGAGTATGAGAAAAACTGTATGTTGTATTTCCCGGAATCCCGGCGGCGCAAGAGCGAACCGGAGGAGGCGCGCATCGCCCGGCAGATCGAGGAACTGGTCCATGCGGCAAACGGCCACACACTGGTGTTGTTCACATCCTATGACCAGATGGGCCATGTCTACGAAAAGCTGAAGGACAAACTTCCTTTGCCCGTTTTGCAGTTGCGGCGCAATGCACAGAGCTATCTGCAGCAGTTCAAGCAACTGTCCAATGCGGTTTTGTTTGCAAGCGGAGCCTGCTGGGAAGGAGTGGACTTTCCCGGAGATATGGTTTCCCTGCTTGTGATCCCGCGGTTGCCATTTCCGGTGCCCGACCCGCTGGGAGAAGCGCTGCGGACACAATACTGCAATCTCCACAGTTATATCCGGACCGAGATCGTGCCCGAAATGCAGATCAAGCTGCGGCAGGGCTTTGGCCGTGCCATCCGCACCGAAACGGACAGCTGCGTGGTGGCGATCCTGGACCCCCGTGCGGCCCCCGGCGGGCGCTACCACCGGGCAGTGCTGGACGCATTGCCAGAGATGCCTATTGGCGTCTCAGTCCGGGAAGTCCGCAAATTTTACCGGACGCATAAAAGCCCGGAATACTTTTTACCCAAATGATCCAGGGAGGTAGATTTATCATGCGAGCCATTTGTTTTATCCAGGAAGTCAAAGGTGGAGACCTGACCATGCGGCAGCAGATCCTGATTTGCCGTAAAGCCCTACGCAAGCTACGTTGGCCTTGCGTACAGGAGCTGTACGCTCAGGCAGGAACCGAAGAACAACCGCTTACGCTGCGCCCTGGCATGGCCGACCTGCTGCGCGCCGCGGCAGACGGAGAAGCGGATGTCCTGATCGTGGTGGATGCCGAGCATCTGCATTGTGGCCGTCCCGAGCTGGAAGGGCTCATCGCTTCGTTGCTCTGCTATGGCATCCATACGTTTGGCGTCAAGTGCGGCTGGATCGAGCCGGGCGGCCGGCACTGGATGGCCCTTCCGAATTACGATGCGGAGGTGTGAGATGGACCACACCAAGGCAACGGCCCTGCATTATCCGCGCGTCTGGCTGTATGCGCGGACCGGCAGCGGGCATCGCTCTGTTGCTGAACGGCAGCTGAAAGAACTTCGTGAATGGGCAACCTGCAACGGATACTGTGTCGTAGGTCAAAGCTGTGAATGTGCCAAGGCCAATTCCTTTTGGCACCCCGGTTTGTTTTCTATGCTCCGGGCTGTGCGCAGGGGAAATGTTGATACCGTGGCGGTAACACGGCTGTCGCGCTTCGCAGTACATAAGAGCAAGCTCTGCTATGTTTTGAGTGTTCTGCAGAAAAATGGCGTTGTTATTCACACCAGCAATTGTCAATTGAAATATGATCTGTATTTGCATGGATTGGACCGTGTTTTAGTTGGCTGAAGGGGAGAAAGTATAGAGCATGAATCGAAAAGAGCCTGAACACGGAGGGAAACAATTCATTGAAATTACATTGTCGGGAAGCAAAGTGCGCTTTACCTTTGTGGGAGATGCAAACGGAACGCCCCGAGAAAATGTCAAACAAATGATCATGAAAGCCTATTCGGAACGCATCAAAAAGTAGAAAAAAGTTCTCTCATTTGTTGTTGGTATTGGTGATAGCTATTTGATGCGGTTAAGGATATGTTGTGTGGTAGACCGTAGGAGGTGAAGGTGAAATGCAAAGAGTAGAATGCTTGTACCGTGTTTCGACAAAAGGACAGGTGGATCACGATGACATTCCCATGCAACGTATTGAATGCCGCAAGTTTGCTGAAGAACAAGGATGGACGATCATCAAAGAACTGTGCGAGAAAGGCGTATCTGGTTTCAAGGTGGCAGCAGAAGATCGGGATGCAATTCAGGAACTTCGCAATGATGCCATGAACAAAAGGTTTGATATTCTTCTGGTATTTATGTTTGACCGCCTGGGGCGCCGGGATGATGAAACCCCGTTCGTGGTCGAATGGTTTGCACAGCAAGGAATCCGGATCTTCAGTGTAAAAGAAGGAGAACAAAAGTTCGAGAGCCATACCGATTCCCTGATCAACTATATTCGCTATTGGCAAAGTGAAGGTGAATCCCGAAAAACATCCATGCGTATCAAGACCAGACTGGATCAGATGCGTGCAGAAGGGTTGTATACTGGAGGCCCCGTTCGATTCGGGTATCAAGCCATTGAGAAGGGCCGTCTGAACAAAAAGAATAAGCCGGTCAAGGATCTGGTCATCAATCCCGAGGAAGCGGCTGTGATCAAAGAGGTCTTTGAGAGAACGGTATATGAAGGTGCAGGATCATTCGTGCTGGCCAAAGAACTGAATGAACGTGGAGTCCGAACACATTCAGGAGCTAAACTGACGGCACTCTCCATCAATCGGATGCTGAAAGAACGGCAGTATACAGGTTACCTCATTACCAAGGATGTGACATCGCCTTATATGCCTGAACTGCAGATCATAGATCAGGAATTGTTCGACCAGGCACAGGAAATTGTCACGCAGAGGAAAACAAAGAACGCGGAATGGCGTAATATCCCGAGGCAGAACGGCAACGGAGCATTGTTAGGTGGAAACTTATACTGTGCCACGTGTGGCCGCAGGATGACATCCAGCAATCCGGGGAAAGGAGCAAAGCGTGATAAAGCAGAGTACATATGCTACATGGGTGCCAACCACCGAAATAACTGCACCGGCCAACGCTCCTATGTGGCCAAGCGCGTAGAAGATATCGTTCTTCAGGCAACCAGGCTGTTGCTTGACACCATCAAAGATACTCCTCGAGATGAATCGGTAGAGGCCCGAGTACAAGCCGAAATTAAAGAGCTGAAATATGATTTGCGCAAGACGCAACAGCAAATCGAGGAAGCTGCCAAAGAGCAGGAAGGGCTGGAGATGGAAGTGAGTCGATGCCTTCTGGGAAAAAGCAATTTCACAACGGCCATGCTGAGCAGACTGATAGATAATAAGGCGCGAGAACGGCGTGAATTGGAAAATAAAGCTCTGGATCTGGAGCGGAGATTAAAGAACGAAAAAGAAATGTCAGAAAAGGTGGCAGAGTATTACAACCGATTCTTGGGGTGGAGTATGGAATTCGGATTGGCCACCATTGAGCGCAAACGGATTATCATATCCCAGTTATACAAAAGAATAGAACTCGGACGCGGCTACGTCGTGAATTTTGAAGTGGATTGGAACTACGAACAATTCATCGACGCATTGCAGATGGAGAAACATAAAGGGATGACAGAGGTGGGAATACCCATGCCGCCGAAGGTCAAAAAGAGAGTAACCAAAAACATCAACAGAAAAAGTGATGGAGCAGCATAACACGGTCAGCAGGTCATTGACCTGCTGACCGTGTTTTCCTTTTATAATTGAGTGAGAAATTCTGATTAACAGTCAAGTGCCTGCCATCACGGCAGGCACTTGATGTTATGGTTAGGACAAAATCCTGACTTTTACAAAAAAAGAAAAAGAAAAAGCGATAGAGCGTTAAAACTCTATCGCTTGTTGGCTGCCCCAGTCCGACTTGAACGGACGACACCCTGATTAACAGTCAGGTGCTCTAACCAACTGAGCTATGGGGCAATATTTATTTTGCGCTGTAAGCGCGCTTGCTTGATTCAGCTTTTATAGTATAGCAACTGGGCAAGAGAATGTCAAGCATAAATTTCAAAAAAATCAAAATTTTTTAAAAACCTGTCGGGAAGTTTTTTCGGGGGCTGACAGGGTTTTGCATTTTATGCGCGGGTGGGGTGGTATCATCATAACACGCAAAGAGAACAGCGGCCGCTGCCTTTGGCCAGGGCGGCGGAGCTGTTCACAGCATGGTGCGGCGATACAAGCCGCCAGCCGGGCAAAGGGACAGCAGGGGCGCACTGCCGGGTACCAACGTACATATCCGCCATTGGCGGCAGGCAGGAGCAGGGGCGTCAAAGCAGGAACAGAACCCGGCGGGGCATGGTGGAGAGAATCCATAATAGCCGCCAGCCATGCAGCGCGGACAGGCATTGGGCTTGAACAGAGAGGGTGATCCCCGCAGGCGGATAAGGCGGGCTGTGCGGGGCTTCCGCTGTGGGCGGAATGGGAAGGAGGCTGACACAATGAAAGAGCGTGTACGTTTTGCTGTGGGAGCAGCTTCGATGGTATTGGCGGCGTGCTGCCTGATGGGCGCGCTGTTTACGGCGTGGCTGCGCTGCGCAGCCGGGGCGGTGACCCAGGCGGCAGGCTGGGCGGTGATGCAGCAGCTGGATTTGAAGGAACAACCGTGGGCGGCTGGTACCGGCCTGCAGGCGGGTGGTACGCCGCACCGGGTAACGCTGGCGGTGGAGCCGGGCAGCTTACGGGGCAATGAGGGACTGCTGGATCAGGCTGCCTTGGGCGCACCGCCCGGAACGGAAATAGAACAGCCCGGAGATAAGAGTCAATGAAGCGGGCGGGGATCAGTCTGGCGCTGGTGGTGATGCTTCTGCTGGGGGCAGCAGCCCCGGTTCAGGCCCAGGCAGAGGAAACCGGGCTGGCGGCGGAGGCGGAAAGCTTTTACCGGTCGGTTCTGGCAGCGAAAGACCGCGAAACACTGCAAACCTATCTGGACTGCTTTTCGGACCAGCGCCGGGTGGAACTGCGGGCAGAGCTCCCCGCAACGCTGCGGCAGGGGCTGGATACCGTTTTGCAGCAGATGAAACTGCCATCCATCACCCCGGTAGAGGAGAACACGCAGCAAAAAGAGACCGGCTGGCAGCTGGATGCCAGCACAACCTGGGACGATGCCGCGGGCAGCTACACCCTGCGCTTGGAAACCAGCAGCGAAGCGGGCGGGGCAGACGCGGTGATCCGCTATACCCTGGCATCGGAGCTGGATGCCGGCAGTGCGCGGCTGCAATACTGGGCGGTGGACAAGACCCCGCAGGGGTGGAGCCAGACGATGCAGAACTGCCCCAAAGTGGCTGCGGCGCTGGATAACGGGGTGTTGACGGCTTCCGGGTTTGATTTTACAACAGGCAAAAAGCTGGTGGTCCAGCTTGCCGGGCTGCAGCCAGCGCGCGGCAGCAGCTTTGGCGGGCAGGGCATTCCGGTGGGGGAAGGAGGGGTTCTGCAAACTGTACATGAAACCGATTATATGGTGCGATACCCGGCGGTTGGGATGGACCTGCCGCTGAATGCACCGTGCTTCCCGGTAGACCAAACGATACAGGACGGGCAGGCAGTGAACTTTGGCTACATGCTGCGCCCGCCGCACGGGGATAGCAGCGCCCTGCCGGACGGCACAAACAATGCGTGGTGCAACGCAGCCTATACGGTAACGGATGCCAATGGCCAGGTGATGGGGTGCTTCCGCGTGGGGGCCGGGCAGCCCATTGGCGCCGGGCGGTGGGATGCGCCGCTGCCGCAAATCTGCCCCCCAAAGCGATACCCAATATACGGTGACACTGACCCTGACGGCGGTACAGGATGCGGCAGGTTCCGGCCCAAGCGGAACCGCGCAGGCTGCGTGCAGCAGCACAGCCCAGGTATTTGTGCAGCCGTAATCATTTGCAACAGACAAAAGCCCGCACGGCAAAGCAAGCTGCTGTGCGGGCTTTGCGCTGTATTGCACGGGAAATTATGGTCAGGGCCTGTTTTTGGCGGCAAAAATATGCTACAATAAACACCAAAGCTTTATTTTTATGGATACGGCAAAAGCCAGCAGGGAGGTGTACGGCAATGCCAAACCGAGAAGGCGGATACGGCGGCTACCAGAGCAGCCAGCCGCAGCAGAACAGAATGCCCAGGAAAGTGAACGCGCCCGGCAGCGGCAAGGTACGGCGCGGGGTGGATCCGGCGGGCCTTGGGGCACAGCGCCCCCCGCAGCGGCCCACCCGCCCGGCGCAGCAGCCACCGGAGCCGCCGCGCCGCCGTACAGCGGAACGCCCGGCGGCCCAGCCGCAGCCCGTGCACCGGGCAGCACCCCGCCCGCAGCAGCGGTCGTCCTATCATGCGCAGCAGCCCAACCGGGGCAGCGCGCCGCATCCCCGCCTATGTTGCAAACCGCGCCTGCCGGACCGGCGGGTGATCCTTGCGGGCACAGCGGCGGGCATTCTGCTGTTGGCCGGGGTGATTACCCTGCTGCTGCCAAGCAACAAAGCTGTGGAAAATGTGCCGGTTGGCACAGAGCAGACCGCCCAGGCCGGGCGGCTGGTGGCCCCCGTGCCCTATGCCGACAGCGAGGGCTCCGGCAACGGCGGCCCAAGCATTGACTGGGGAACCATTGGCCCGGTGCAGCAGGCCGAAACCTATACTTACACCGCCGCCCCGCAGGCCCCCGACATGGTGCCGGAGTTTGGCCGGGTGAGCACCGATTGGTTTTCCGATGCGGCATTTTTGGGCGATTCTTTGACCGCAGGCATTGCGTATTATGACATTAACGTGGGTGGTGCGCTGGTGCTGGGGTATGAAGGCACCAGCCCCAACCAGATCGTGAACCGCGCCGCACTGAAAAACACCAACGAGGACGATGCCGAGCAGGTTCCGCTGGATATCCTGGCCGAGCAGCAGCCCGCCAAGCTGTACCTGCTGATCGGCACCAACGCACTGGCGGGATTGGGCAATGATGAAGGCTTTTTGGCGTATTACGGCAAACTGCTGGATGAATTGCAAAGCACGCTGCCCAACAGCATGATCTTTGTGCAGTCCATTTTGAACGTGCGGCCCGAAGCACTGGACCAGGCCCCCGGCCTGACCCCCGAGCGCGTGGGCAGCATGAACGATAAAATCAAAGAAATGTGCAAGGAGCGCGGGTTCTATTACCTGAACCTGACCGAAGCCTTTACCGGGGAGGATGGCTACCTGACGGCGGATTATGCCCAGAATGACGGCATCCACCTGACGGTTGCCGGGTACTCCCACTGGGTGGACTACCTGTGCACCCATGTGCCGTACAACAAAAACAACCCTTACCAGCAGGGCAGCACCTATTATCTTTCGGACGAACTGCGGCAGCTGATTGCAGACCTGCCGTAAACAAGGACAATACCGCATAATTCTAAGTGCCGATACGGCGAGCGAGGTGCGGCAGATGCCAAGCCAAAAGCGCAGATAATACTGCAGCAGCCGCTGTATGACCAGCCCGGCGGCTTCCGGCAAGACGCCAGCCAGGAATACCACAAAGGGGATGGTGTGTTCCAAATCCCCTGGTGGGTGATCGTAGTCACATTCTGCTTTGCGGCGTGGCCGATTGGCGTTGCAATGATGATCATCAACCATCTGCTGCGAATGGGCAAAATCTCTGCGCCGCAGAGCTGGAGCCAGAACAACCGGCAGACCGGCCAGCCGTACACCGTCCGCCCCATCTATGCGGACCCGCAGAAAGCGGAAAAGATGCGCCGGGATGCCCAGCGCGTGGTGCAGAGAGCGGAAGAAGCCGCACACAAAGCCGAGAAGCGGGTCGAGATCTACCAGAACGCGGACCGCGCACAGACGTATGACCCGGAGCAGACCGCCCGCCAGAATGAGCGCGGCCGCAAGGATAAAGGTGAGGGCTGGAGCATTGCCCTGACGGTTCTGGGCGTGATTTTTTCCATTGCCATGGTGGCCAACCTGCCGGAAGCCGTGTATTGGCTGCCGGAAGCCCTTACGCAGGGCGGCAGTTACTGGACCTGGCTGTTCCAGGATCTTGCGGGCAGCGTGACCCTGTTGTTTGCGGGCGCGGGCTTCCTGTTTGCCGGGTGGAAGCTGCGCACCGGCCGCCGCATGCGCAAAAAGATCAGTAACATTGTTGGCAACGCCCCCTACATGAAAATTCAGGAGATCGCGGATGCCATCCCCTGCAATTACGCCAAGTGCTGCAAGCACCTGGAAAACTGCATTGACAAGGGCGTGTTTGGAGAGAACGCCTACCTGGATATGCGCACCGGTACCCTGGTGGTACGCGGCGCACCGCCCGCTCCGCAGCCTGCCCCCGCGGCAGCCCCAAAAGCCCAGCCGGAAGAAGCAAAGGCGGAGGACAATTATGCCCAGATTCTGAACCAGCTGCGGGCCTTGAATGATGCCATCCCCGGCAAGGAAATGTCCGATAAGATCAGCCGGTTGGAAGCCGTCAGCGCCAAAATTTTTGCCCAGGCCAAGGAGAACCCGGACAAGCTGCCGCAGATGCGCAAGTTCATGGATTACTATCTGCCCACGGCCCTGAAGCTGCTCAAAACGTATGCCGAGCTGGATGCCCAGGGCGTGGAGGGGGAGAACATCCGCGAGTCCAAACAGCGCATTGAACAGGTGATGGATACCCTTGTGACCGCCTTTGAAGCCCAGCTGGACCGCCTGTTTGAGGATGACGCGCTGGACGTTTCGACTGACATTGATGTGATGGAAAACATGCTGCGTGCCGATGGCCTGACCGGAAACACCGGGAACAGCCCGAATTTGCAGCTGTAAGCCAGCAAAGAAAAGCAAAAAGCAAACCCAACATTCAACAAAAGCCATGCCGCTTTGTGGAAAACCCACGGCGGCATGGCTTTTGTATTTATGGTTGATCGTTTCAGGGAATGGCGAAATTTTTACATGCTGGCGGCAACCGCGGCGGCGCAGGCTTCCAGTTCGGCATCCTGGGTGGCGGTCAGGCGGCCACGCACCGTTACCTTGGCATCCAGCACGATGCAATTCTTCAGCTCGCCGATTTTGGCGGCCATCAGCTTGGCGGACATCGGGGCCCAGCTGCCGTTTTCCACCAGGGCAAAGGTGCGGTCGTGCAGGTTCAGGGCTTTCAGGTCCTCCAGCAGGTTGGCGGCGGGCAGGTAAATGCCGCCGTTGTAGGTGGGGGCGGCCAGCACAATGGTGGATGCGCGCCAGCACTCGGCAACGGCTTCACTGTTGTCAATGCAGGAAAGGTCATGCACAGCAACCTTTACGCCCTTGGCGGCAACTTTGGCGGCCAGGGCGTTGGCGGCGCTTGCGGTGTTGCCGTACATGCTGCCGTACAGCACAACAACCGCCTTTTCTTCGGGTTCGCAGCGGCTCCACAGGTCATACTTGCCAATGAACCAGCCCAGGTTTTTGCGCCACACGGGACCGTGCAGCGGGGCAATGGTCTCGATGGGCAGGGTGGCGGCCTTTTTCAGCACAGCCTGCACCTGCACGCCGTACTTGCCCACAATGTTGGTGTAGTAACGGCGGGCATCGTCCAGCCATTTGCCGGCAAAGTCTACCTCATCAGCGAACAGGGCACCCTCCAGGGCACCAAAGGTGCCAAAAGCATCGGCGCTGAACAGGGTACCGGTAGTGGTGTCAAAGGTCATCATCACTTCCGGCCAGTGTACCATGGGGGCCATCACAAAGGTCAGCTTGTGTTTTCCCAGGTCCAGCGTGTCGCCCTCTTTTACCACCAGGGCATCGTCAATGGCGGCGCTGTCCGTGGGAAAGTACATTTTCAGCATGGGCAGGGTTTTGGCGTTCACCACCAGGCGCAGATCCGGCCAGCGCACCAGCACGGCTTCGATCATGGCGGCGTGGTCCGGCTCCATGTGGTCCACGATCAGATAGTCCAGCTTGCGGCCATCCAGGGCGGCGGCAACGTTCTCCAGGAACTGTGCGCCAACGCTGGCATCGGCGGTGTCCAGCAGGGCGGTTTTTTCATCCAGAATCACATAGGCGTTGTAGCTGACGCCGCGCGGAATGGGAAACAGGTTTTCAAACTTTGCCAGGCGGCGGTCACTTGCGCCGACATAAATTGTATTTTCGGATACAGTCTGAATGCTTTGCATGAATATTCCTCCGTATCAGTAGAAATAGTGAAAAACATTTTGAATGATTAGGACACAGTAAAACTTTGCTGAGGATAGAATACCACATTTTGGGGCGTACTGCAAGATGAAACGGGGGCTTTTGATGGGATGTGTGGTGATTTGAGGGGCGGAAGTTTGTGGGGATGGTGAGCGGCTTGCCCGCAAGAGGAGCAGATGATAGGGCGGCGGGCGCACAATGTGCGCCCCTACTAGTGTGGTAATTCTAAGGCAACACCGCACAATTCCCGCCTTACGGCTTAAGCACCGCTCCGGCATCTGCCGCACCTCGCTCGCCGTATCGGCACTTAGAATTATGCGGTATTGCCCTAAAAAACATTTGTAGGGGACGATGCTCCACATCGTCCCACACGCAGGGCCTTGCCGGAATTATATCCTCTCCCCCGAAAGATTGCAAACAAAAACCGGCCCCTTTTCAGGAACCGGTAAACATTTAAGAATGTTCGGGCAGCGCATGGTGATGGTTGTGGCGATAAGCAACCGAGGGCGCTGTGCGCAGGGCAACGGCATCGGCCACGGCGTCCAGCGTCAGAGCCAGGATGATGCCGCCCATCACATCAATCACTGAATGCTGCTTTAACAGCATGGTGGAAAGAATGATGGAAACGCAGAGCAGATCGGCAGATACGCGCACCCACAGCCATTTGCGGCCGCGCAGCCGTGCGCAGTGGTGATAAGCCAGCGCCAGCGTGACGGAGTTGAACACATGGATGGACGGGAACACGTTGGTGGGCGTATCCGTGCGCCACAAAGCGCGTACCGTGCGGGTAAAGATATCATTGCCGTAAATGTAAGCGGGACGCAGGTCGGTACCATTGGGTACGATTGCGCAGAACAGCAGCGAGAGGGTCATGCCGGTAAACAGCGGCAGGCACAGCCGCCAGAATTCCCTCCGGTCATTGAACCACAACAAATAGAACAGTGTACAGGGGATCCAGGCGAACCACAGGTAATAAGGGATGATGGCGTATTTACAGAACGGAATCAGATCATCCAACCGGCAGTGGAGCACCAGATCCGGCACCTGGATGCCCTGTTCCAACAATTTGAAAAACGCAAGATAAAAGACCAGGTAGCAGGCCATGAACTGGATGGGATGGTCTTTGCACCATGTACGAATCACAAAAAACACTCCTTTTTAAGAAAAAAGGCCGCCGCAGGGGGACCATTCCCCTTGCGATGATAGAGTATTATACTCTCCAAATGTGTCAAAAACAAGGGAAAGCGGCGACAAGGATTGACAAATCGAACTACATTTTTTTGTGCAGCACTGCTAAATTGTGAAATTGAAAATTGTGAAAAGCAACAAAAATAGCAAGCCGGGAATGCTTGCTGGGCTGCGCGGGCCGTTGCAGCATTTGGCTGACTATTAAATTATACGACCCCCCCGGCCCGGATTTTGCACCAGCGGTGCGGTTTTTACATTTTTTACACCGCCCACCCCAAGATGCGGCGGAAAGAGCGGAAATTCAGCCGATTCCTTTACTTTTCATACATCACACAAATTAGTTGCACACCACAAGGGGAATTGGTATAATATTACTTAATAATGTACGTTTGCCCAGGCGCAGGATTGCAAAACTGCACAAAAGCTTTTGCCGTGCTGCTGCCTGGAGCAGGAGGGGGCAAAATACCGTGCCGAAAATTGATGTGACCCGTTTTATGGAGCAGAGTGGAATGCGTAAAGCACGCTTTGGCGGCTATGAGCCGGACGATGTGCGTGCGGCACTGCAGGCCCTTTGCACGGAATATGAACAGCGCCTTGGCCGGGCCGAAGCCCAGGCCCGCAAGGCCGAACAGGAAAACGCTGCATTGCAGCAGCATTGCCAGACCCTGACCGCCCAGAACAACCGGCTTTCCGGCCAGAACGCTGCGCTGGCGGGCAGCAGCTCTACATACTCACGCCAGAAAGAAAGCCTGGACGCCCAGGTTTCCGCCCTACAGGAGCGCAACCATTCGCTGAACGACCAGGTGGCTGTTCTGCGGCTGAAGAACGGCAGCCTGCAAAAAGAAAAAGAAAAATTGCAGGAACGTGCCGACCAGGCCGAAGCCGCCCTGCGCATCAAGGGCCGTGAGCTGGACGATGCCCGCAATGCGCTGGAAAACGGCAAGGAAGAGATCATGCAGGAAGCACGCCAGAAGGCGGAGGACATTGTGGCCAACGCCCATGTGCGCGCCGACCAGATCAAGGAGGACGCCCAGGCCGAAGCCCAGGCGATGGATGTTTCGGCCCGCGACCAGGCCAAAGCCCAGGCACAAAAGCTGGTGGATGCCGCCGCTGCGGAAGCCAATGAGATCCAGAACGCCCACCAGCTGCGGCTGAACAACCTGCGCGCCGAAGTGCGGGAGATGGAGGCCCAGCGTGCCGCGCTGATTGACTACCTTGGCCTGATGAGCCGCAAGCTGCTGAACCTGCAGAACGAAGCCATTGCCAATGACCCCGCCGCCGAAGCCCGCGCTGCCGATAACGCGGACCGCGAGCTGGAAACCGAGCTGCCGGAGCTGCACACCGTGCCTACGCCGGAAGCTGCGCTGGATTTAAGCCCCGAAACGGTGGCCCGCGCGGTGGATGAACTGCGCGCCCAGGCCGCTGCTGCCGGGGAGGAGGACGAACCCGAAACCCTGAGCCAGCAGAGCACCGCCCCGCAGGAAGTGGAAAAACAGGAAGAAGCTGCCGCCCCGGCAGAGCCCGCAGCCGTGCAGCCGGAGGAAGAAACGCCGGAAAACGCAGCGCCGGAGGCTGAAACAGAAGAACAGCCGAAGACAGAAGAAACACCTGAGCCGGAAAAGACCGAGGATAAGCCGGACCATCCCACCGGGGACCCCAACCACCAGACCGGTCCGGCGCTGACTGAAGTGCCGGGAGCCATCTTCTCTTCGCCCATTGTGCGCCCGGCGGATGCCCCGCGCCCGGACGATACCCCGCCTTCCGCCACGCCGATGGCCCCGGTAATGCCCAGCTTTGAGGAAGAGGACGAGCTGGAAGCCCCGGCCATGCCGCTTCCCCCGCGGGAAAAGCCGCAGGCGCCTGAAGCCGAAGAAGAAGCGCCCGCCGTGCCGGAAGAGCCCCAGCCCGAAACGCCGGAAGCCGCCAAACAGCGCGCCGCCCGCCAAAAGGCAATGCGCGCTCTGTGCGCATTGCGTCGCATGCGGGAGCAGCATGGACTGGAGGACATCTGAAAAGACGAGAATGTAGCCTATTTCTACAAACGCAGCCGGATTTTGCATTAAGGCAACACCGCACAATTCGCGCCTTACGGCTTAAGCACCGCTTCGGCGGCTGCGGCACAGCATCTGCGTTGCCAAAATGCTCGATAATACACAAAGTATTATCTGCGCTTTTGGCTTAGCAGCTGCCGCACCTCGCTCGCCGTATCGGCACTTAGAATTTGGTTGCCATGGCTGTTGCTGCAGTCATGGCAGCTTTGCTGTGTGCGCCCAAAGCATTAGGCACCACGATCGGGGATTTTTCCATTGAGCAGATCTATGTCAACGTGCCGGAGCTGGACGTGTTTGTTCAGGCAACGGATGCACAAGGCCAGCCCATCAGCCCGGACCTTGTGCGGGCGGCAGGGGTGGAGCTGTACCTGGGGGATGAAAAGATCCCCACCGGCAACATCGGCATGGCGAACGAGCCGATCTGCTATGTACTGGCGGTGGACAACAGTGTGGACGAAACCACGCTGAAAGAATACCGCATTGCGCTGCGGCGGCTGATCAGCGCCAAAGGCGCAAAGGACCAGATTATGCTGTATACCCTGGCCGGGGATGCAGCCTGCGTTCTGCCCGCGACCATTGATACCAGGGCGGCAGTGAACGCCGTGAACGCGCTGGAAAGCCAGGAAGAGAACGAGCCCAACCTGGTGCAGGCAGCCACAATAATTTATAACGATATCAACGAAAATTACCAGAGCATTGCGCCGCGCAAGGTGATCTTTGCCCTGACGGAAGCGGGCAATACCGCCACCAGCACAGCTCTGCTGGGCGCTGTGGCCAAAGATGCCGCCAGCCGCCTGAACATGCCGTTGGATATCTTTGTGACGGTGGATGATGACAACCCCCTTGCCGAGCTGGGCCAGGCCCTGGGCGGCGATAAGCTGGATGTGGTGCATGAAAGCGAACTGGCCGATACCCTGGCTGAAAAACAGCAGGCCCTTGCCAATGCGCTGGAGATCAAAACTGCGGTGGATGAAAATTTTTACGGCGAGCGCCTGGATGTGCTGACCCTGAGCGTGCCGCAGCTGGGCAGCGCAGTGAAAACCAACGCTACCGTGTATATGGGCCACCGCCTGGCCAAACCGGCGGTGGAAAGCGTGACGCTGCATGGCCGCTATGCCATGACCATTCGGTTTAACCAGGCCGTGGGCCGTGCGGAGGACCTGACCTGTTACAGCATTCAGAGCGAGGATATCTGGGGCTGGCATGTAAAAGTTAAACAGGCCATTGCCAGCGCGGACGGCAGAAGTGTTTCGCTGTACACCGAGCCGCTGTACCAGGGAACCTATACCATTAAGCTGAACAAGATGACCAGCGCCATGACCGCGGCCAACGTGAGCGATTCCGGCACCGTATACCGCTTTACCGTGGAGGATTGGCCCAAGGACAGGGCGTTCTATCTGGCACGATTCCGGCTGCCTGCCATTATTCTGGGCGGGCTGTTGGTGGTGCTGGCCGCGGCAGCCCTGCTGCGCGGCCGCAAGGAGCGCACTGAGGAAAAGCTGGCCGAAGCCGAACACCTGCTGACCGATGCCGCCCCCGTGCAGCAGAGCCTGCCGAGGCGGTGGATCACCCTGTACCTTTCTACCCGGCGGGGCATTGCAGAAACCCGCTGGTCCGCCTATGTGGAAAGCAGCCTGATTATCGGCAGCGATGCCACCCAGTGTGACCTCTGCCTGGCGGATGGCCGCACCCGCCCCCAGCACGCAGTGCTGGAAGTGGAAAGCAACGGCGTGACCCTGCGCCCGCTGGAGGGAGCCGCCGTGATGGTGAACGGCGACCCCATCGGCGGAGAATACCGCCTGCAAAACGGCGATACCATAAAAATTGGCCGCACCACCCTGCGGCTTGTGCTGTAAACGCGCCCGAAGGAGGAAAATGATGAAACTGACCAAATGCCCCAACGGCCATTTTTATGATGCCGATAAACACCCCGAATGCCCCTATTGCAATGGCGGGCTGGAGGCCGGCAGCGCCATTGCTCAGCCCGGCACCGCTGCCGAGGTTGACCTTGCCGCACCCAAAGGCCCGGTGGCCGGTTGGCTGGTGGTACTGGACGGCCCCGCCCGCGGGCAGGACCTGCGTTTGGGCGAAGGCCGAAACTTTTTGGGGGTGGATGCGGCCGGGAACCCCGCCGTGCTGGATGCCAACAGCCCGCTTGCGGTGCGGCGCGGCATTGTGGTGTATGACCCACAGGATAACAACTGGTGTGCGCTGCCGGGATCTTCCAACGAGCTGTGCACCCTGAACGGAAAAAGCCTGATTGAAAAAATGCCGCTGACAGCGGGGAATACCTTTGCTGTGGGCGGCGCACAGCTGCGTTTTGTGCCGCTGTGTGGGCCGGAGTTCAATTGGAATGCAGCGCCGAAAGAGAGGAAGTGACTCCCTTGGCCAGTGAGATTATTTTAACCGTCAGCGAGCGGCGCAACCGCCAAAAGCTGACCCTTTCCAGCACGGCAGCTCCCTTTGTGTTTGGCCGTGGGCGCGATTGCAGCTTTGTGCTGCGCCGCAACAACGTGGGGGAACACCAGTTCACAATCGAATACAAAAACAATGCCTGGCTGATGCAGGACGCAGGCTCCACGACCTGCGGCACCTGGTACAATAACCGCTATATCCATTCCGGTGAGGAAGTGACCCTGCAGCCGGGGGATGTGATCGGCCTGAATATCGACGGCAACGAAACCACACAGGAAATCACCTTCCGCGTGGAGGAAATCCGCCAGGGCGAGGGTACCGCCGCCCTGCGGCGGGAAACGCCCAACGCCACCGTGCTGCGGGAGCTGGATGTGCGCCGCAAGCGCCGCATCCTGATCGGCCGCGGCGAGGACTGCGATGTGCAGCTGACCAGCGACCGTGTTTCCCGCCACCACTGCGAGGTGGTGTATAAGGACGGCCACTATGAACTGAATGACCTTGGCTCCACCAACGGTACTTACCTGAACGGCACCCGCGTGCGCAATGAGCTGCTGACGGACGGCGCTGTCATCAATGTGCCCACCCAGGTGTTTGCATTTTCCGGCGGAATGCTGCACTACCATGAGCATAAGGTGGGCATCAGCATTGAACTGCTGGATGTGTATAAAACCGTCAAAAACCGCAACACCGGCAAGCCGCTGAACATTGTGGACGGCACTAGCATGGGGGTGGAACCCAACAGCTTTGTGGTTGTGGTGGGCGGTTCCGGAACCGGCAAATCTAGTTTGCTGGGCTGCATCACCGGGGCGTCGCCCTGCACCTCCGGCAGCGTCTGCTTTGACGGTATTGACACCCGCGGCAACCGCAATGCCTTTGATGCCGTGCTGGGCTATGTGCCGCAGAAAGACATTATGCACGACGAGCTGACGGTGGAACAAAGCCTGACCTACACCGCCAAGCTGCGCATTGCACGCGATGCCACCCGCACCGAGATCAAAGCTGCTGTGGCCCACGCCATTGAAGCCGTTGACCTGGGCGGGCGGGAAAAAACGATGATTGCAAACCTTTCCGGCGGGCAGAAAAAGCGGGTTTCCATCGCCATGGAACTGCTGGCTTCGCCCCGGCTGCTGATATTGGACGAGCCCACCAGCGGGCTTTCGCCGGATCTGGACCGCAGCATGATGGAGCTGTGCCGCAAGCTGAGCCACGAAAACTGCACCGTGCTGATGGTTACCCACAACATGTCCAACATCAATCTATGCGATAAGATCGCCTTTTTGGGTACGGGCGGCGTGCTGTGCTATTATGGTTCGCCCGAAGCGATGGATGAATATTTTGATGTGGAACTGACCAGCGATATTTTTGAAAAGCTGCACGACCCCGAACAGGTGGAATACTACCGCCGGAAATACTTTACCAGCCCGGAATTCAATCGCCTTGCAGCGCGGTTCCCGGCAGCAGCCAAGGAGGCGGAAAAACGATGCAAAGCGTAAAAATCGGCAAGCTGCTGCGCCAGCTGGCGGTGCTCATCTCCCGCAATTTTCAGCTGATCTGGAACCAGAAGCTGACCCTTGGCAGCTTGATTTTGCAGGCCCCGCTGATGGTGCTTGTCATCAAGCTGGTGGGGGAGCCGGACTGCTTTACCTCCAACCTGATCAACATCGGCAGCCGCACGGTGCTGTTCATTGTGTGCGCCATGGCGTCCTTTATGGGGCTGCTGAACTCTTACCGCGAGATCTGTAAAGACCGGGAGATTATCTTCCGTGAAGCCAGCGTCGGCGTTTCGCTGCTGGCAACGGTGCTCAGCAAGGCCATCACCCTGTTTCTGGTGGAAGCCGTGCAGACGGGCATTTTGACGGCAGGCTTTGTGGAGATCATCCATATTCCGCAAAACCACCTGCTGCTGGATACCAATGTAGAAATCTTCATTACGATTTTCCTGCTCATGGCAGCATCCAGTGCCATGGGCCTGCTGGTATCTGCCAGCCTGAAAAGCAGCGAAGCCGCGGTGCTGCTGGTGCTGGTGCTCATCATCGGGCAGGTGGTGTTCAGCGGCGTTATGTTCAGTATGACCGGCGCGCTGACGGCCATCAGCTATATCATTGTCTGCCGCTGGGGCATGGGGGCGCTGGGCGCTTCCACCGATTTGAACGACCGCCTTTCCTGGCTGAAAGCAGGGCTGGACAGCCCGATGTACGATGCCACCGTGCCCAACCTGGTGCACAGCTGGCAGATGCTGGGGTTGATTACCCTGGTGTGCGTGGCGGCGGCATGGCTGGTGCTGTATATTGGGTTCAATCGGAAAAAGGGATAATCGGTACAGCACAATCGGCATTTTTTTCACGGTAGGATAGGGTCACCCAACCCTACCACACATTTGGAATGAAATCATCAGGTTTTAATGGCTGCCCACCCGTAGGGGCGCAGATTGTGCGCCCGCGGGTGTTTGCGGTATTCAGGGGCAAAATATTTGGCAAGGCCCGTCATGCGGGACGATGCAGGTGTCGTTCCCTGCAAATTTTTAGCCTGGCAGCGGGAAACCGCCCCTCAGGCCGCTTCGCGTCCAGAGGGGTGGTTCCACGCCACAAACCTTAAAAATCCCAAACTACAAACAAAAACAACAAAACCGCCGGGCGGCAAGTGCTTTGCTTGCTGCCCGGCGGCTTTTGGTATAGGGAGATATTTACTTGTCTTCTTTTTTCATGGCGTTTTTGCCGGTTTTTACGGCCTGTTTGGCGGCGGCTTTGGCGCGGGCGGTGGCTTTGGTCAGGCCAACGCGCAGGGAGGCCAGTGCTTCGCGGCGGTCGGGGACCATGTCCGGGAAGGCCCGCAGCAAACGGCCGGTGCCAAAGAACCGCTGTTTGCTCAGGCGGATGGTGGTATCGCGCAGGGTGCCGGCTTTGCCTGCCAGTTCGCGCAGCTGGTCACGCAGCTCGGCGGCGTTGGTGGCACCCTCCATGGCGGCCAGGGTCAGCTGCAGTTTCTGCTCATCCAGCAGGGTGTCCATCGTCATGGCGCTGGTGCCGATCACTTCGGTCAGGGCATCGCTGGTGGTGCGCATGGCTTTGCGCAGCTCATCAATGCGGGCCAGTTGTTTGCTGAAGCCGACAGCCTGAATGGCGGATACGATCAGATCCGCCAGGAACAGGCCGCCGAAAATAACATCCAGCCAGATCAGCACAAGGGTGGGGATAGCGGCGCTCGGCTTGCTGAGCAGCGGGTGAACCACCACCATCAGCAGCACGCTGCCCAGCCCCCACAGCAAGGAGAACTGCGGGCAGATGAACCCGCCCAGGTTAAAGCGATACATGGAATAGTCCCACCAGCGGGTGTGGAACATCTTGTACAGGATGTATCCGCCAACCAGCTCCACCAGCGTGGTGATGACCATGCCGCCGAAAAAGGCAACCAGTACGTTCTGGTACCATGCCATATCGCTGCTTGGCATGGTAAAACGGCCAAGAACGGCGATCATTACCGTCATGCCGCAGCCGTAAATGGGGCAGATTGGGCCGTTCAAGAATCCGCGGTTGACCAGCTCCCGCGTGGTGATGGCTGCATAGGCAACCTCCACGCACCAGCCCAGGAATGCATAGACGAAAAAGAAAAATATCGTATGCAGCAGGGCATAAGTGGTCATTCCTGCACCTCCCCGGCGGGGGCGGCTTCTTCCTCCGGTTCCAGGCGGCGGGCCAGCTCTTTGGGCTCCACCCAGGTCACGCTGGAATCCGGCCCCTTGCGGGCAATCAGCGCCTTGATGGGAATGCCCTGTTCGCTGAACATGCCCTCGTGCTCGGTGCGCAGGTTCCAATCCGGCTCATTCTTGTGCAGATCAAAGGTCTGCCAGGTAATCTCGAACCCGGCAGCGGGAAAGTAACCCAGGCTGTCCCGGAACAGGTCATCGTCATCGGTCTTGAAGTAGATTTCGGAACCCTCCGGCATCAAAGCGCGGTACTGCAGCAGCTGGCGCGGGTGGGTCAGGCGGTGCTTGTTGCTGCCAGCGTTTTTGCTCCACGGGTTGCAGAAGTTGATGTAGATGCGCTGCACGGTATCCGCCGGGCTGAACACGCCGGAAAGCCGCTCGATATCCAGCGAGGCGATCTTGACATTATCCGGCGGCAGCTGAGCGGCGGCGTAAGCGGCTTCCACCTTGCGCTTGGCCAAAATCAGGACCTTATCCGTGATATCAATGCCAAGGTAGTTGATATCAGGGTGCAGGGGGGCCAGCTGGCTCAAAAAGCCGCCCTTGCCGCAGCCAAGCTCCAGGTGCAGGGGCTGCTCCGGCCGGGCATACAGCTCATGCCAGTGCCCGGCATGGGTCAGCGGTTCGTGAACATGGAAATCGCAGGCCAGCAGTTCCGGTCTGGCATAGGGCTTAAAACGCATACGCATACAACAATACCTCACTCATGATAATTCACTAAAAAATTCTGGACATCGGCAAAATCAGTGCAGGCAAGGCTGCCCTGGCAAAAGCCGGGCTTGCCGCCGCCCCGCCCGCCGAACGCTTCATTCAGCGCCTTGCACACCGGGCGCACATCCCCGCCGGGCAGGCAGAGCGCATAGGCGAGGCCCTGCCCGCCGGAGGCCAGCACCGCCGTCAGCGCGTTGGTGCGGGCCGATACCGCCAAACAGATCCGCCGCAGTCCGTCGCCGTCCGCACCGTCACAGTGCAGCACAGCAGGCTGGCCGGGCACGGCGGCTTGGGCCAGTGCTTCGGACAATGCGTTCTGCATGGCGGCAAGGCGCTGCTTGAGGGCAGCTTCCGCCGTTTGCAGGTTTTGCACGGCAGGCAGCAGGCGACCGGGGGCGGAGCTTAACAGGGTGCCCACCGCGGCGGCATCCTGCCAGGCGGCAGCAATGGACTGATGCGCACGCTCCCCGCACACAACCGCCAGCCGGGTGCCGCCCTTGTAGCTTTGGGCGCTCAAAATTTTGATGGCCCCCACCTGGCCGGTGGTGGAAACATGGGTGCCGCAGCAGGCGCACAGGTCGGCCCCGCCGGCATCTACCAGCCGCACCGCACCGTCAATTTCCTTTTTGCTGCGGTAGGTCAGTTTTGCAAGGTCTTCCGGCGCGGGGTACCAGCAGCGCACCGGGGCGTCCGCACGGATCACCGCGTTGGCCTGGGCTTCTGCTTCGGCCAGCTGGCCGGCGGTCAGCGGAACGCTCATATCCATCCGCACCGCGGGGGAACCGATGTGAAAGCCCACATTCTCCGCCCCAAACAGGCGGTGCAAAGTGCCGCTTAAAATGTGTTCACCGGTGTGCTGCTCCATATGGTCGCGGCGGCGCGCCCAATCAATGCGGCCTTCCACTGTCTGCCCAACCGGCAGCGCTGCGCTGACAGTGTGGGTGATCACGCCGCCATGCTCCTGCACATCCGTTACAAGGGCGGTGCCCAGCGCACCGGTATCGCAGGGCTGGCCGCCGCCCTCCGGGTAAAAGGCGGTCCGGTCCAGCTGCACGGCAAACTGTTCCCCGGCCGGGGTGCAGACAAGCACCGTGGCGGTAAAAGTTTGAACATATGGGTCTGTTTCGTATAGTTTTGCCGTTGCGGGCATGCAAGGTCATCCCCCTTTCGGAATATTTTTACATTATAGCATAAAACGGCAGTGGAAAAAACAGTTCAAATCCGTTATAATAAAAATCAGTTATAATTCCGGCGGCTCCCCGGCAAGGTGGGAGCCGGAAAGGGGGCGGGAACCATATGAAAAAACGAATCTCAGCACTGGTTTTGAGCAGCTGCCTGCTGGCGGGCTGCGCGGGCCAAGGGGCGGCTGCTACCGGCGAAACCGCAGCACCCAGCCAGGCCGTGCCCACCGCGGCACCCCAAAGCCTGACGGTGAACGGCCTGCTGGACACCAGCGCTGCTGTTGGCGCGCTGGAGCTGTATGCCCAGGCGCAGAATGTGACGCTGCAAAACAGCTTTGAGACCGAAACGGCGGACCTGGTCATTCTGGATGCCCCGCCGCAGGATGATGGAACCTGGAAGAATCTGGCGGAGAACGAGCTGCTGGCCGCCGCCGCGCAGCGTGCCGGACTGGATACGGAAAGCACCGTCACCGCCCTGCCGGTGGGCCAGAGCCTGTATGCCTATTGGGCGGATAACCGTGTGCTGACCGAGCTTTTGCAGAGCGATGCCGCGCTGGACGACCTGCGCGCTGCGACCTGGGAGGAATGGTTCGATTTCGTAACAGCTGTGACCCATTGGTGCGCGGAACCCGGCGCTGTGCAGGTAACGCTGAACGGCAATGCTTACACCCTGCCCGCTGAGCGGCGGGAGACACTGGCAAACCTGAACGGCGTGTTTGCCGCCCAGGGACCGGAGGTTAGCGGCAACAGCGGGGATGGCGGCGTGGCGGAAAATACCCCTGCGCTGTACACCACCGCCCTGCTGGCGGCGGGGGAGCCGCTGACCGAAGAAAACCTGACCGGTCCGCTGAACGCGCTGGAGCAGGAGCTGCGGCTGGAAGATGCCAACAGCGCCTGGCAGGCCGGCATTGCAGACCTATGGACCAGCAAGTATCTGTTCCAGCAGGGCAATGCCCTGTTCTACCGCGGCTACCTGGCCGACCTGATCAGTGACAGCGGCGCAGCGTTGAGCAGCGCCCAGAAAGACGCGCTGGTGTGGCTGCCCATCAAAAATAACCTGACCGAAGCCGACATTGCCAACCAGCGGTTCAACCTGGCCGGGCTGATGAATTACCCCATTTTGGCCAACCGTGCCTGGCTGGCTATCCCGGCGGATGCCGATGAGGAGAGCGCCCGCGCCGCAGCCGCCGCTATTTTGTGGCTGTACACCAGCAAGGCGGGGGAAAGCGCGTTGATCGACACCCTGGACCTGATCACCCCCTGGGGTACCGGCAGCAACCAGAACGCCGCCGCGGCCATGCAGGCGGCGCAGGTGACAGCCGGTATTCTGCCTGGCGCAGCGCTGGACCAAACCCAGGCCGCCGCATTGCAGCAGGCCCAGCGCGGGCTGTATTATGAAGCGGACGGCATTACCCTGCGGGATGGCCTGTGGGATGAAGATGCCGCCGCTGCCTGGCGCAGCGCCGTGATGGCGGCCCTTGGCGCAGAAAGCGCCGAAGCAGACGATAACTGATGCCCCGGGGTGTACCTGAAAAACAGGCGCACCCTAGATGGGCTTTGCGGAATACAAAAGTTTTTAAGGAGAAGAGAAAAAATGAAGAAGCGTTGCAGCGGTATCCTGATGCCGGTTTCCAGCCTGCCGGGCGGGTATGGCATTGGCTCCATGGGCCAGGCTGCCAGAGATTTTGTGGATTTTCTGGTGCTGGCCGGACAGAGCGTGTGGCAGATCCTGCCCGTTGGCCCGACTTCGTATGGCGACAGCCCGTACCAGAGCTGCTCGGCTTTTGCGGGCAACCCGTATTTTATTGACCTGGATCAGCTGGCTGCGGATGGCCTGCTGAAGCCGGAAGATTACGCCAAAGAAAATTGGGGCACCAACCCCAATTACTGTGACTATGCCCTGCTGTACCAAAAGCGCTACAAGGTGCTGCGCAAGGCATACGCCGCATTTTTGCAGCAGCGCCCGGTGCCGGGGTACGATACCCCCTACAGCGATGACTGGTACCGTTTTACCTTTTTGAGCGATGCCTGGCTGCCGGATTACTGCCTGTACATGGCAATCAAAGAAGAAAACAAGATGTGCGACTGGCAGACCTGGCCTGCCCCGCTGCGCCTGCGCGACCCCAAGGCGCTGGAAGAGTTCCGCACCGGCCATGCCGATGAACTGGGCTTCTGGGCCTTTGTGCAGTATGAGTTCGCCAAGCAGTGGCAGGCCCTGAAAGCATATGCCAACAGCAAGGGCATCAAGATCATGGGCGATATTCCCATCTATGTGGCGGCGGATTCTGCCGATGCGTGGGCAGGCCGTGAGCTGTTTGAGATGGACAGCGAGGGCCACCCCCGCCGCGTGGCTGGCTGCCCGCCGGACTATTTTGCCGAGGATGGCCAGCTGTGGGGCAACCCGCTGTATGACTGGGCCTACCACAAGCGTACCAACTATGCCTGGTGGGTGCGCCGCGTGCGCCATGCGTTGAGCATTTATGATATCCTGCGTATTGACCACTTCCGCGGCTTTGATACCTATTGGGCTATCCCGGCGGGGGACAAAAACGCCCGCGGCGGCAAGTGGGAACAGGGCCCCGGCATGGACCTGTTCCGCGCTCTGCGCACCGCTCTGGGTGATCTGCCCATTGTGGCCGAGGATCTGGGCGAAATTTTTGATTCCGTCCGTGTGCTGCTGGCGGAAAGCGGATTCCCCGGCATGAAGGTGCTGCAGTTCAGTCTGAACGGCACCGATAGCTTGGACCTGCCGCATAACTACCCGGCCCACTGCGTGGCTTACCCCGGCACCCATGACAATAACACCCTGCGCGGCTGGCTGGAAAACGAAACCACCCCCGCCCAGCGCAAACAGGCCAAGGCATATTTTGCCCTGACCGAGCAGGAGGGCGAGATCACCGGCCTGCTGCGCGGTGTGCTGGCAAGCCCGGCGGAACTGGCTATTGTGACGATGGCCGACTGGCTGGAAAAAGGCAGCGAAGCCCGCATGAACACCCCCGGCAACCCGGCGGGCAACTGGCAGTGGCGCGTTGCCGCTAAGGACCTGACCCCCGCGCTGGCGCGGAAGATCCACGAGATGAGCGCACGGTATTTCCGCGCGGAACCCCTGCCGGAAGCGGAGCCGAAAAAGGAAAAAGCGCCCGCCCCGCAGCCCAAGGCCAAGGCGGCTGACGCAAAAGAGGAGAAAACGACAGCACCGGCGAAACAAGCAGCAAAAAGTGCAAAGTGATTTTTTGAACAGTAATACTTTTATTATTAAGCAATTCTTTGTGTAATGCGGGTATGGGAAAAGCATGCACGGTATGGTAAAATATACAAAGATTTTATGTCAAGTTGTAGCATTACAACATTAGGACAACATAGAGAACCGAAAAACGCTTTGTTGGATCTTGTATGTTTTACATGGAGGAAGACGCGTCATGCAGGAATTTAATCTGGAACAAATTGGCATGCAGGTTACCGCATTGCAGAATTTTTTTGACCAGGTTACTTTGATCGACCCGCTGGCCCAGGCCGAGGTGGACCCCGCCACCCTGCAGGCCACCGGCCATGCCGATGCTGTGCCTGTGCTGAATGCAGATGGCCGTGGCTGGCAGCCGATTTTGGGTGAGGATACCGGTTTTGTGTTTTACCAGAACATCCAGGTGGAGCACCGCCCGTTTGTGCTGGCTGCCACCTATTTCCTTACGGCAGATCTGCCCGCCAATGACCGCGAGGCAAACGCCCTGCTGCGCCTGCTGGGCCAGTACCGCGAGGAGATGCGCCGCGATTATGTGACCGGTGTATATAACCGTGCGTTCCTGGATTCCGCTTACCGCAAAAAAGTGGCGGCTGCTGCCTGCGCAGGTAAGCCGGTCAGCGTGGTTGCTGCCCGCGTGAACGAGTATTGGAACCTGCTGCGCGAGGAAGGCACTCACGCAGCAGATAGCTGCCTGAATACCGCAGCCGGTATTTTGCAGCTGGCTGCCGGGCCGGACCAGCAGAACGCTGTTGTCCGCCTGGAAGACGGCATTTTCCTGGTGGTGAGCGTTGGCACCCCGGCGGCAAAACTGCAGGCTGCGCTGCATGAAGCGCTGGGCGAATCCCGCCGCACGTTCGGCATCACCCTGTCCCGCCGCGGCGAATTTACCGTGTCGCTCAGCTCTGCCGATTGGGGCGAAGCCGGCAGCTGGGACCTGATGGTGGCTCTGGCCGAGCAGCGCCTTTCCGGCTGCTGAAGAAGCTGAAACAAAAGAATAAATCCCCCTTGTGGAGCCATACTAGCTTTGGGAACATTCCCAAAGGAAAAGGCTGTACACAAGGGGGATTTTTTATGCCGGAAAACCAGAATATGCAAAAAACCAGTGATAACGAAGCCATGCTGCAGGAGATCGTGCAGAACACCGAGATGGGCAAAAACACCCTGGATGAGCTGATGGGGCTGACGTATGACCAGAAGCTGAAAGACGAGATGATGCGCCAGAAAAACGAGTACCGCCGCCTGAACCAGCAGGCCCACACGGCGCTGGATGCCATCGGCGCACAGGCCAAGGGTCAGAGCGCCGCCGCACGCATGAGTGTGAGCATGGGTATCCGCACCCGCACCATGCTGGACAAAAGCACCCGCAACCTTGCCACCATGCTGGCAGAGGGCAGCGGCCAGGGCGTGCTGGACTGCAAGCGCGCCGAAACCGACTACCCCCAGGCCAGCCCCGGCGCCCACAAGTTGATGGAAGAACTGTGCGCGTTCCAGACCGGGGCGGAGCAGGCGTGGAGGGAATTTGTTTGATTAGTTAGGAGTTAGGAGGGAGGAGTTAGGAGTTGGGGGCGCTTAATGAATAAAGAATAAATAATAAAGAATAATTGTGGCGGACCGCGGCGCGGTGCGCCGCTCAGGAAATATTAGGGTTACTGGTATTTAGAAATGCGGGATGAATGATAAAACAATCTGTAGGGCGCGATGCCCTCATCGCGCCGGGAAAACGTAAATTGAATGCCGCAATCTTAACGCAGCCCGAAACCTATCTGTAGGGGACGATGCTCCGCATCGTCCTGCTGGGGCTTTGTCTTATTGCACATTATAAATTTGATGTTTTGCCTTGCCCTATGGTAGGGGGCGGCGTCCTCGACGCCCCGGATGGAAATGTGGAACCATAAATTTTTAGGCTCTACGCGGGGAACCACCCCTCACCGGCTTTCGCCGGAGCTCCCCTCAAAGGGGAGCCAATATCTTACTTTAGGTTTGCGATGGACGCGAAGCGGCCTGAGGGGTGGTTCTCTGCAACAAACCTAAAGACATCCGCCCCTCGGTCTCGGAACGGTCAAGACCGTTCCCTACTTGGTTTACAGATTTAAGACGAATGATTGGCCTTTCTCCGCGGCGCGATGAGGGCATCGCGCCCTACAGATGAACCAAACGGATCTACAAATAAAATAGCCGCAGCGGTGGGAGAATGACTCCCTGTCCCTGCGGCTGTTTTCGATTTATTCTATAATTTATTCTATATTCTATTATAATTAAAGTTTTTTCGCCGAAGCCTTTTTTTCAAAAAAGGCTGGAAAATCCCCGTAATCACTACCAGATCGTATCCTTCGTCGGCTGTTCTTTGATCAGGCCGGTGCGGTAGGCGGAGATGAGGCGGTGGAGGTCGGCCACCTGGGCGTGCAGATTGGCGCCCTCGTCCACATGTTCCACCAGAACGCGGTCGGTGTGGTTATCGTCCACCACATCCACGCGGGACAAAATATCCAGGTTTTCCTGCACTGCTTTGGCGGTGTTTTCAAATGGCTGGTGGGTGCGCAGGCTCATGCCGTGGCTGGAATACACCAGCGTGTACCCCGCAATACCGGTGCGCTCGTGGTAAGCGCGGCAGAACCCGCCGTCAATCACCAACAAGCGCCCGCCACCCTTGATGGGGCTTTCGCCGGCTTTTTCCCGCACGGGTACATGGCCGTTCACAATGTGGCAGTTGGCCGTTAAGCCAAACTCCGCCAGGATGCGGCAGCAGATGGCCGCATCATCGTACCAGGTATAGTAGGGATCCTTGATCTCCTTGTGGGTTTCTGGGTCCTCAATGTACAGCCGTTCAAAGGTGGTCATGGCGCTGCGGCCAAACAGCGGGGAGAGCTTGCCGCACCACAAGTACCACAAAAAGTCCTGCCCGCTCTGCCGCTCCGGCGAGCCCTCCGGCGCAAAATAGCCCAGGCGGGCGCGCAGGTCACAGTAATCCAGCAGCGCGCGGCCCCGCAGGGAATGGTCCTCAAACGTTTCGGCGGCAAATTCGCCCTCGTCCGTCAGGGGCACCGCACCGTGGTACAGCAGGCAGCCGTTCTCAATGTGGTATACGCTGCCCTTGGCATACAGGAAGGCAACGTGCTTTTGCAGCTTTTCGCTGTGGCGGAAGGATGCCACCAGCTTGTCCAGCACAAACTTTTCGTCGGCATTCAGGCGGGCCGGGTTCTCTGGATCTACCGTGGGGAAGTTGCGGTCCCGCAGGGGATAGATCTTGCCAAAATAATCCACCGTTCCGGCTTCGTAATCAATGCGGCGCAAAAAATCCCGCCCCTGCATCTTGAAATCCGGGTTGCGGTCGATCACTTCGCACTCCAGCTTCAGCATCAGGATGGTGATGGCCTTGTGCATGACAGCACAGCGGTGCAGCATTCCGTCCGTGTAGGGGCCGCGGGTGGCGTCGGTGTGCGGCATCCAAATGGTCAGATCCTCATTGCCGTAATACTGCTCCGCCATGCGCAGCAGGTGGCGCAGATTGATGCCGTAAAAATCTTCAATCATGCCGTGGTTGTGGTAGGCAAGGGTGGTTTTCAGCACCGTGCAGCAGCACAGCGCGCTGCCAGCGGCGGCACCCATCCACACAACGTCGTGGTTGCCCCATTGGAAATCCACGTTGTGGTGGGTCATCAGTCGGTCCAGGATCAGGTCCGGGCGGGGGCCGCGGTCAAACAGGTCACCAATAATGTGCAGCTTGTCCACCGCAAGGCGCTTGATCAGCTCACACAGGCGGATGATGAAAGCGTCCGCGCGGTCATTGGCGATAATGCTGCCCACGATCTGGCCATAGTAGAGGGTTTTGTTGTGGTCCTCAAAGTGAGCGTGCAGAAGCTCGTCAATGATATGCCCACAGCCCTGCGGCAGGCAGGAACGCACATATTCCCGTGTGTGCTTGGACGAAACAAAGCGGCATACATCGATCAGGCGCAGCAGCGTCTGGCGGTACCAGGCTTCCAGCTCAAAGCGTTCCGGGTAGCGGGCCTTGAGCAGGGGCAGCTTGCGCGCCGGGTAGTAGATCAGGGTGGCAAGCTCGGCACGGATGACCTTGGGCACGTTTTCACCCAGGACAAGATCAACTTTTTCGCGGATAACACCGGAAGCGGAGTTCAGCAGGTGGATAAAAGCCTCGTCTTCGCCGTGCAGGTCACTGATATAATGCTCGGTGCCCTTGGGCAGCTTGGCGGTGGCTTCCAGGCTGATAACGGCGCTGGCAGCCGCGGCCTGGGTGGGATAATCCCGTGCCAGCAGCGAAAGATACTTTAACTCTGCCACGCTGGTGGTGGGGATAGCAGTGGAATTGGAACCCATGGAACAGTATTCTCTCCTTTTTGAAGGGCTTGAATCAAAGCATGCAATTGTATTATTGTTGCAAAAATTGGTACTTTTATTGTACGCTGTCCCATGCGGTGCGTCAATCGGAAAAGTGCCGAAAAACCTTGTGCTGCATCCGTTATATTTGACTATTTGATAATCCTTGCCTACAAAATGGCAGGGCTTGCCGGGGGAGGATGACGTTGTAATAGGATAGAATACAGAAAACTGGCGCACCATGCAAACAAAAACAGAGATAACGCGGTTGTGTCTGTACCCGCCCAAGCGCAACCCGGAACCCATATAGTCAATGAATGAGGAGATGCAGGATGAAAGTAAGATTGTGGCAAACAATGTTTTCAATAGAAGAGAGGAAAAATTGGCATAAATACACCGCCCTGCTCAAAAGTAATTGACTTTTTGCGTGGGGAACGGTATGATACGGTTGTAATCAAAAAGAAAGCATCTTTTGTGAGAACGCCGTTACTGACGCCGTTCTCATTTTCTTTATCAAATAGAAATAGCAGCACCGCCCGCGGGTAATACCATATCGCGGGCGGCGCTGTTTTGCTGTAAAAAACAAACCCCGCCGCCGGATGGCGGAGGGGCCTGCGTGTGGATTCTTAACTTGTCTCTTTGGTATTCGGTGAACGCCCTGTATCACAATTTTGCCCTTAGTGCTGGGGGTTCAGGATGGTACGCCAGTCAAGGTCGCCGTGCTCCAGGCCGTGGATCAACACCTCGGCAGTGGCAATGTTGGTGGCAACCGGAATATTGTGCACATCGCAGATGCGCAGCAGGTTCATCTCGTTGGGCTCCGAGGGCTTAGCGCAGATGGGGTCACGGAAGAAAAGCAGCATGTCCACTTCGTCGCAGGCGATGCGGGCAACGATCTGCTGGTCACCGCCGTGGCCGCCCGGCAAAAAGCGCTGTACGTTCAGGCCGGTGGCTTCGGCCACAAGCCGCCCCGTGGTACCCGTGGCGATCAGCCTGTGCTCGCTCAGAATCTGCCGATAGGCAATGCAGAACTGAACCATCAGTTCTTTCTTTGTATCATGTGCAACAAGGGCAATCGTCATAAGAAATCCCCCACTTTCTATAAGTTACAGCATAGCATGGCTATGCGTTTTTTGTCAAAAACAGGTCAGTGGAATGCGCTCGCCCAAAATGCGGCCCGCAAGGGCGTGCCCGGCAATGGCGGCGGGGCAGTCCTGCGGCAGGGCGGTGCCTGCGGCACCGGCGCGCTGCAAGGTGCGGCTTTCCGGGATAGCGGCAATCAGCTGCAAACCAACGGTGTCAATGCACTCGTCCAGGTCAAACACCGCAGCATCCTTGCCAAAACTGGAACGGGATACACGGTTCATCACCAGCCGCACGGCGCTGGCGGGGCGGCCGCTCTGTAACAGGGCATCCGCCACAATGCGCCCATCCCGCAGGGCGACCGGGTCCGGCGTTAAAACAACCAGTGCGCGGTCCGCCAAGCGGTTGGCGGCGGTAAACGGTGCGCCCATGCCCGCTGCAGTATCCAGCAGGATATAATCAAAATATTCCCGCATGGCCAAAATCAGCCCTGCCAGCGGTGCTGCGCGGACCTCACCGCCCTCATAGGGGGCGCTGATGACCGACAGCCCAGGGTACAAGGGGCTGGGCACAATAGCTTTGCTGCCATCACACCGACCGCACAGAACATCCTCGATATCGTAAACCGTCTTGCCGTATACCCCGGCAATCATGTCCACACTGCGCAACCCGGAGTCCAACTCGATCAGCAGGACGCGGCGGCTCCAGGCACCCAACTGGGCACCCAGCAGGACCGATACGGTGCTTTTGCCCGTGCCGCCCTTGCCGGAGCAGATCATAATGGTTTGCGCGTTCATATGGTGGAAGTCCTCGCTCTCTTGTAGGTGTTGCCCTACAAAAGAGAGAACACCTCTTTTATTATTCTATCACAAAGAATACAGCGAAACAACTGCTTTAACTATGGAAAATTGCTGAAATTTGTGCATCGGTTGCCGACAGTTCCTACAAACCTATAAGTTTAATGGAAGCCTCCGCAGCCGCACAAACACACGGATATATACTATTATAAAGGAAAAGCAGGGGACAGTGCAAGTAGTTTTGAAAAGTCATACTTTTGACTTTTACAGAAACAGTTGTCCGCCGATGAACGGCTATTACAAAATGCAAACGTTTGAGCAGTTACAGCGGGTGCGGTTGGTTCCACGTACGGCGCAGGCGGGCAAGGGCGTGCTTTTCCAGCCGGGATACATAGCTGCGGCTGATTCCGAACTGTGCGGCAATCTGCTGCTGCGTCTGCGGGACGGCGCCATCCAGGCCGTACCGCAGGGTCAAGATCTGCTGCTCGCGCTCCGGCAGGGCGGTAACCAGCTGGCGCAGCTGAGCGGCGGCATCCCGCAGTTCGCAGTCTTCTTCCATTGTGGCCAGGTCGGGCAGAACATCCGCCAGGGTCAGCATGCCGCTGTCCGCGCCGGTTTCCAGCGGCTCCTGCAAAGAAACGGTGCCTGCTTCGCGCCGGGTGTGGCGCAGCTGCATCCGTAGCTCGTTTTCAATGCAGCGGCTGGCGTAACTGGCAAAGCGGGTGGTGCGGGTGCAGTCATAGGTATCTACTGCTTTAATCAGGCCGATGGTGCCGATGCTGATAAAATCATCCTGCCCGCCGGAAACGGTATAATACTTTTTTACAATGTGTGCCACCAGCCGCAGGTTGTGGCAGATCAGCGTTTCACGCGCGGCGGCATCCCCGGCGCGCATGGCGGCGAAGGCGGCTTGTTCCTCCTTGGCGGAAAGCGGCTTGGGAAAGCTGCCGGTTTCCAACCGGAGGGCCAGGTAGAGCAGATGCGAAGCAGCCGACTGCAAAAAAAGCCATAAAATCCCGATCATATGAGTTCACCCCTGCACCATGGGTATGCGGGCGGCGGGAAAAAGATGACGCGGGATTTTGGGGGCGGGAGAAATGTGGTAATATTAAGATGATAAGTAATGATGGGGCGAGGGGGCTTGACACAATGTGCGCCCCCTACGGCAAAAATTATATTGCGCATGATGACATCCCACCGGAGGTACAGGCGGCATTTGAACGGCTGCAAGCGGTTTATGGCACCCAGACCCGCGCGGCCAACCCGCTGTATGCCAGCAAATAACCGTTGAACATTCTTGTTAATTGTTGTATAATATTGAACATTCTGGATTGAAACGTGCAACATATGGCACGGGCACAGAGGGAAAGGAAAACAGAATGGAAGTTACAACAAAAAAGCAGAACAGAAGAAAGATTGTCATTGGCGTGTTGATTGCCGTGGTGGTGCTGGTGGCGGCTGTCATTGCGTTTGCCAGCAGCTACCTGGTCAATTATGCCATTGGGCGCAGCGGGGACGGCGGTGACCGTGAGGTGGCGCTGGATGTGGAAGCCCCCACGGATGGCGTGGAACAGTTGATTGCCGAAAACCGCGCCGTACAAAAGCAGGCCAATGAGGAATTTTTGCAGCAGAATCCCGGCCAGACGGTGCAGATCACGGCAGCGGACGGCCTGCGGCTGAACGGCGTGTATTACCCCAATGCGGGCAGCCACCTGTGGGTGATTGCCCTGCACGGTTACCGCGGCAGCCATACCGGCGTGACCAACCTGGCCCAGCACTACTACGATGCAGGCTACCAGGTGCTGACCCCTGATCTGCGCGCCTGCGGCGACAGTGAGGGCGATTATGTCGGCATGGGTTGGCTGGACCGCAAGGATGTGCTGCAATGGATCGACTGGGTGCTGGCGCAGGACAGCGAAGCTGAAATTGTGCTGCACGGCGTTTCCATGGGTGCCGCCACCACCATGATGACAGCAGGGGAGGACACCCCGGAACAGGTAAAAGTGTTTGTGGAGGACTGCGGCTACACCAGCGTGTGGGATATTTTTTCCAGTGAGCTGAAACTGCGGTTCGGCCTGCCGGAGTTCCCAATTCTGTATACCGCCAGCGCCACGGCAAGAGCCAAAGCGGGCTATGGCTTTAAGGAAGCATCCGCCCTGCAGCAGGTGCAGAACTGTGAAAAGCCGATGCTGTTCATCCACGGCACCGCGGATGATTTTATCCCCTATGAGATGATGGGGACCCTGTATAACGCCAAACCCGGCACCAACAAGGCCACTCTGACCGCCGAGGGCGCAGGCCACGGCGAGGCGATGGATGTTCTGGGTGATACCTATTGGAATACCGTGTTTGACTTTGAAGGCCAGTACATGGCCGGCTGAGCGTTTGCCATAACAAAAAGGCCGTTGTGCAGTTTGGCTTGCACAACGGCCTTTGAATTATAATTTGAACGATGAAATGGAAAGCCTGAAAAATCAGAACTTGAAACTGTCCTTCAGGGTGACGATGCGGTTGTAAACGTGGGGGTTCTTGCTGTCCGGCGTAAAGTAACCGGTGCGCACGAACTGGAACCGCTCGCCGGGCTTGGCATCAGCCAGGCTCTCTTCCAGCTTGGCGTGGTCAATGACCTGCACGCTGTCGGGGTTCAGGTAATCCTTGAAGTCAGCGCCATCGGGAATGCCGTTCATGTTGGCTTCGGTAAACAGCTTGTCGTACAGGTGGATCTCAGCGTCCACGCAGTGCTCGCAGCTGACCCAATGGATGGTGCCGCGCACCTTGCGGCCATCGGCGGGGTTGCCGTTGCGGGTTTCCAGGTCGGCTTCGGCATGGATGGTCACCACATTACCGGCTTCGTCCTTGTCCACGCCGGTGCAGCGCACCAGGTAAGCGCCCATCAGGCGGACTTCGCTGCCCAGGGTCAGGCGCTTGAACTTCGGCGGGGGAACCTCAAAAAAGTCGCTCTTGTCGATCCAGACTTCCTTGGTAAAGGCAACCGGGCGGGTGGTGGTGTCGTTGGCATCGCGGTTGGGGTTATTGGGCAGGTCAAAATACTCAACCTGGTCAGCCGGGTAGTTGTCGATCACCAGCTTGACCGGCTCCAGAACGGCAACGCGGCGGGCGGCGTTCAGCTCCAGCTCGGCGCGCAGCACGGCTTCCAGCTGGCGCATATCCACCAGGCTGTCTGCCTTGGCAACACCGGCGGTGCGCACAAACTCAAAAATGCTGGTGGGGGTATAGCCGCGGCGGCGCAGACCGCACAGGGTGGGCATGCGGGGGTCATCCCAGCCATCCACAATGTTCTTTTCCACCAGTTCGCGCAGGTAGCGCTTGCTCATGACGGTGTTGGTCACATTCAGGCGGGCAAATTCGCGCTGCTTGGGGAAGCCGGCGCCAAAAATATTGGTCACGACCCACTCATACAGGGGGCGGTGGTTCTCAAATTCCAGGCTGCACATGGAATGGGTGATGCCCTCAATGGCGTCCTGAATGGGGTGGGCAAAGTCATACAGGGGGTAGATGCACCACTTATCGCCCTGGCGGTGGTGGGAAACATGCTTGATGCGGTAAATCGCCGGGTCACGCAGGTTCATGTTGGGGCTGGCCAGGTCGATTTTGGCGCGCAGGGTCTTTTCGCCATCGGCAAACTCGCCCGCGCGCATCCGGCGGAACAGGTCGAGGTTTTCTTCCGGGGTGCGGTCGCGGTAGGGGGAAGGACGGCTGGGCTTACCGGCATCGTTGCCGCGGTATTCCTGCATCTCCTCGCGGGTCAGGTCATCCACATAGGCTTTGCCTTCCTGAATGAGCTTTTCGGCGTATTCATAGCACTTTTCAAAGTAATCGCTGCCGTAAAAAATGCCGCCGTTGGGGGTGGCACCCAGCCATTCCAGATCTTTCAGGATGCTCTGCACATACTCGTCGCCTTCGCGGGCGGGGTTGGTATCGTCAAAGCGCAGGTTAAACTTACCGCCATAGGTTTTGGCGGTCATGTAGTTGATGTAAATGGCCTTGGCGGAACCAATGTGCAGGTAGCCGTTCGGCTCCGGCGGAAAACGGGTATGGATCTCCTTGACCTTGCCCTCGGCAAGATCCGCGTCAATGATCTCAGTCAAAAAATTGGAAAACTTTTCGTCAGCCATGTATTCCACTCCAATAAAATATTGTAGATTGTAATATTGTCGATTTTCTTATTTTACAATAAGCGGCAGGGTTTTGCAATATGGGGAACAGGGGCAAAATGCAGAATTGAACGTGCAAAACCGCTTTTTAAGCAAAAAAACGCTTAGCGATAGTCAATGGCAAGGGTGGGCAGACCGTTCAGGGTAAGGTCTGCAATGTTGCCATCCTTGAATTCATAGTAGCCCTGCGCGGCGATCATCGCGCCGTTGTCGCCGCAGTATTTCAGTTCCGGCAGATACACTTTCGCGCCGAGCTTCTGGGCACCATCGTTCACCAGCTGGCGCAGACGGCCATTGGCCGCAACGCCGCCCGCCAGGCAGATGGTTTTGGCGTTGGTATCCGCTGCGGCGGCCAGCAGCTTTTTGGCCAGGATCTGTGCAATGCGCTCCTGGAAGCTGGCGGCCATATCGGCCACGCGCACTTCCTCACCGCGCTGCTGGGCGTTGTGAACCTCGTTGACAACGGCAGTCTTTAAGCCGGAAAAGCTCACGTTGTATTTACCCTCCACATGCGGGGTGGGCAGTTTGTAATAGTGCGGGTCGCCGGTTTTGGCGGCCTGCGAAACGCTGGGCCCGCCGGGATAGGGCAGCCCCAGGGTGCGGGCAACTTTATCAAACGCTTCGCCCGCGGCGTCATCCACCGTGCGGCCCAGAACATGGTACTTGCACCAGTCCTCTACCTGCACAATATGGCTGTGGCCGCCGCTGGCCACCAGGCAGAGGAATGGCGGCTCCAGCTGTGGGTGGGTCAGATAGTTGGCTGCAATGTGCCCGCGCAGGTGATGTACCGGCACCAGCGGCTTGCCCGCGCCGTAAGCCAGGCCCTTGGCAAAGTTGACCCCCACCAGCACGGCCCCAATCAGGCCGGGGGCAAAGGTGACGGCCACCGCGTCCACATCCGCAATGGCCATGTTGGCATCCTGCAAAGCCTGCTGCACCGTCGCGCTGATGTATTCCGCATGGCGGCGGCTGGCAATTTCCGGCACAACACCGCCGTAAAGCGCCTGTTCTTTGACGCTGGTAGAAATAACGTTGGAAATTAAATGTTTTCCATCCTCCACAATCGCAGCCGCCGTCTCATCGCAGCTCGATTCGATGCCTAAAATATACATTGTATACCCCCGTGTGAAGTTAGGAGTTAGGAGGGAGGAGTTAGGAGTTAATAGGAACGAAAAGATTTTAGCGACCTTTTATTTTGATCTGTAGGGAACGGTCTTGACCGTTCCGAAACCTTGCTACAGATGCCATGACGGGATTTGCAGCAAGGTTGGCGGGAGCATTGCAATTTCTCATTGCTCATTGCTAATTCCTAATTAACTCCTAACTCCTACTTCCTACCTCCTATCTGTTAATGTGCTTCCAGCCAGGTCTTGCCGGTGCCGACTTCGGCGGTGAGGGGGATGGAATAGGATACCACCTGCTCCATCTCCTCTTTCAGAATACGCTTGACCTGTTCCACTTCGTTTTCCGGCGCTTCCACGATCAGTTCATCGTGTACCTGCAATAGCAGGCGGGCCTGCAGTTTTTCGTCCCGCAGGCGCTGCCAGACATGCACCATGGCCAGCTTAATGATATCCGCCGCGGTGCCCTGGATGGGTGTGTTGCGGGCCATGCGCTCGCCGGAGCTGCGCACCTGGAAGTTGGAGCTTGCCAGCTCCGGCAGCGGGCGGCGGCGGCCAAACAGCGTTTCTACATAGCCCTTCTCTTTGGCGTGTTCAATGCAGTTCTGCATGTAGCCGTCCACTTTCGGGAAGGTATTCAGATACGTTTTCAAGAAAGTATCTGCCTCCTTGACCGAAATGCCGAGGTCCTTGCCCAGAGAGAACGCTCCCTTGCCGTACATGATGCCAAAGTTGATGGCCTTGGCGGAGGTGCGCAGCTCATGGGTGACATTCGATTCCGGGATGTGGTAGATCTTGGCCGCGGTGGCGCGGTGAATGTCTGCCCCGGACAAAAACGCCTGCTGCATGGCTTCATCGCCTGTAATGTGGGCCAGAATGCGCAGTTCGATCTGGGAATAGTCGGCGTCCACCAGCGTTTCGCCGGGGGCGGCCACAAAGTAGCCGCGCAGGCGGCTGCCCAGCTCGGTGCGGATGGGAATGTTCTGCAAATTCGGCTCAGTGGAGCTGATGCGTCCCGTGCGGGCTTCGGTCTGGATAAAGGTGGAATGGATGCGTCCGTCCGGCCCCAGGGCTTTCAGCAGGCCCTCCACATAGGTGGAAAGCAGCTTGGAATAGGTGCGGTACTTCAAAATATCATCTACCGCCGGGCTGTAGGCGCGCAGGCTTTCCAGCGTTTCGGCGTCGGTGGAATAGCCGCGGGCCGTTTTTTTGCGGGGCGGCAGGCCCAGCTTGTCAAACAGGGCTTCGCCCAACTGCTTGGGGCTGTTCAGATTGAACTCGTACCCGACCTCAGCATAAATGTTCTGCAAAATGCCGTTCAGCTCGGCGCGCAGGCTATCGCCGAACTGGCGGATGCCCTCGGCGTCCACCGCAAAGCCGATGCGCTCCATGTCGGCCAGCACGCGGGCCAGAGGCAGCTCCATCGTGACCAGCAGGTCGTGGCCGCCCTGCTCGTCCAGCTTAGTGGAAAGCACATCCAGCAAGGCGGAAAGCGCCCCGGCATCCGGCGCGGCGGCGCAGGCAAAGGCGGGGGCAGCAGCGTATTCTGCCGCCAGCTGCCCGGCCTGGTAATCACTGGCCGAAGGATTCAGGAGGTAGGCGGCCAGCTTGCCATCAAACACAATGGCCGCGCCAACGCCGCCATGCTCCAGTGCAATGTGGTACAACGGCTTTGCATCAAACACACGCAGCTGCACCCCGGCGGCATCCAGCAGAGAGGGCAGGCGGTCGTTACCCAGCAGGTAAACGGAATCCCCCTGCACGGCGTACCAGCTGCCGTCCTTGTTCTGGGCCAGGTCATATCGGCCTTCCGGCGCAAGGGGCAGCAGGTCGGGCTGCACTTCCGGCAGAGGCTCTGCGCTGGCGGCAACCGCTGCCGGGGATTCATCCAGCCCCCAGCGGGCGGTCAGCTTGTGCATTTCCAGCTCAGCCAGCAGCTGGGCTGCGGCAGCCGGGTCCCCGGCAGTGCGGCAGTAGTGCTCCGGCGCAGTTTCGATGGGAGCATCCTTGCGGATGGTGCCCAGCATGTGGGAAAGTTCGGCCAGCTCCTTGTTGGCTTCCAGCTTTTCCCGTTGTTTGGGTTTGATGGCCTTGTCGTCCAGGTGCTCATACACGCCCTGCAAACTGCCGAACTTCTGCACTAGGGCAAGGGCGGTCTTTTCGCCAATGCCGGGCACACCGGGAATATTATCGGAAGCATCGCCCATCAGGCTTTTTACTTCGATCAGCTGCGGCGGGGCCACGCCGTATTTTTCCTGGATGGCGGCGGGGTCCATGGGCAGCGTTTCGCGGTTGGTGGCAAGCAGCACCGTGGTGGCATCGTCTACCAGCTGCAGGCTGTCCCGGTCACCGGTCGCCAGCAGGGTGGTGCCCCCGGCGGCCTCGTTGGCGGCGGCCAGCGTGCCCAGGATATCGTCCGCTTCCCAGCCGGGCTTGCTGACCTGCACAAAGCCAAGGTCGGTCAGCAGCTGCTTTAATACCGGCATCTGCTCCGCCAGCTCCTGCGGCATACCGTGGCGGGTGGCCTTGTAGCCGTCATAGGCGGTATGGCGGAAGGTGGGGGCTTTTTCGTCCCAGGCAATGGCCACAGCGTCCGGGTGGTGGGCGGAAAGCAGGTTGAGCAGGATATTCTGGAAGCCGAAAATGGCGTTGGTGTAGCGCCCATCCTTGGTTGTCAGCAGCTTGATGCCGAAGTAAGCCCGGTTCACCAGACTGTTGCCATCCAAAACCAGCAGTTTCATACAGGAACCTCCGAAAAAAGTAAACACATCGATCGCAATAATAAAAATAGTATATCACAAATTGCACTGGTGTGGGGAGTGTGGTAAAATAATATTTCAGCTGAAGCAAAAACAAAAGTTGGGAGAGAGTTAGGAGTTAGGAAGTAGGAGTTAGGAGTTATTGGTGTGCGCTGGCGCGCACGATTTTGAATATTAGGCTTTTCCCAAAATTTCAAAATGCGGCGCAAGCCGCACCTTCAACTCCTAACTCCTAACTCCTCACTCCTAACTATTGAAAAATATGCAATTACGCAATCTAACCATTCCATATGCACAGCCTGCGGTGTTTGCGCCGATGGCGGGGTTTACGGATGCGGCGTGCCGGCACCTGATGGCGGACCATGGCGCGGCGTGGACGGTAAGCGAGATGGCCAGCGCCAAGGCCATTACCTTTGGCGATGACAAAAGCGTGCGCCTGCTGCGGGACAAGGCCTCCCACGGCATTTATGCCGTGCAGCTGTTTGGGGCTGAGCCCGAAACGATGGCGCAGGCGATCCGGATCATTCAGGAAAAAGGCGTGCAGTTTGATATTCTGGACATCAACATGGGCTGCCCGGCCCCCAAGATCACATCCAGCGGTGCAGGCAGCAAACTGATGCAGGACCCGGAGCTGTGCGGCCGCATGGTGGCCGCTGCCCGCGGAGCCCTGGGGCCGGATAAGCCTCTGACCGTTAAAATGCGCATTGGCTGGGATGCCGAGCAGCTGACCGGCGTTGCCGTGGCCCGGCAGTGTGAAGCAAACGGTGCAGACCTGATCGCCGTGCATGGCCGCACGCGGGAGCAGATGTACATCCCGCCCATTGATGTGGATGCCATCACGGAGATCCGCAAAGCGGTCGGCATTCCGGTGCTGGCAAACGGCGATATCACCACGGCGGAAGACGCAAAGCAGATTTTGGAGCAAACCGGCTGCGCGGGCGTGATGATCGGCCGCGGCGCGCTGGGCGACCCCTGGCTGTTTGAGCGCATCAACGCCGTATTGACTGGCCAGCCGGAGCCCGGCGAACCCAGCCTGAACGCCCGGATGAGCGCCCTGCGCGCCCAAATCTACGAAATGTGCGAAGAAAAAGGCGAATGGACCGCTATGCCCCAGGCCCGCGGCCAGGCCATGCACTATATGAAAGGTCTGAAAGGCGCCGCGTCCCTGCGCCGTTATTGTTCCATGCTGGAGCATTTTACTGATGTGGACAAGCTGATTGAGGCGGTATATAAGCTCCAAGGGTAGTTAGGAGGTAGGAAGTAGGAGTTAGGAGTTTATGGTGTGCGCTGACGCGCACGATTTTGAATATTAACCTTTTCTTATTTTCAAATTTTCGAAAATGCGGCGCAAGCCGCACCTTCAACTCCTAACTCCTAAGGCAACACCGCACAATTCCCGCCTTACGGCTTAAGCACCGCTCCGACGGCTGCGGCACGGCATCTGCGTTGCCAAAATGCTCGATAATGTCGGGTTTGTGCATGGCGGCCAGATCGGCTTTTTGCTGGGCGAGAGCGGCGGTGAACTCGCGGTTGCCGCTTTCCACCTCCTCCATGCACTTGATCAGGGCCGAAAGCCGGTCTGCGGCTTTCAGCAGCTTGCGCTCGGCATCGTTCAGCACACTGCCGGTCAGGTAGCTGCTTTCGATCTCATGCAGCTCCGGCGGCAGCAGATCCGCCATGGCAAGGGCGCTTTCCCGTTCCACGGCTTTGTAGGCGGTGCGCAGGGCTTCGTTCTTGTATTTGACCGGGGTAGGCATATCGCCGGTCAAAATTTCCGGCGCATCGTGGTACAGCGCCGCGGCGGCCACGGTGTCGGGGCGGATATCGACCCCGGTGTGGGTGATGTTCCGGGCGATCAGGCAAAGCGCATGGGCCAGCAGGGCGGTATCCGCCGTGTGCTCACTCAGGCTTTCCTGCCGCATGCAGCGCATCAGCGCCCACCGCGTAATATACTTCATGCGCCCCAAAAGAGCGTGAAAAGGGTATAGAGACAAAACAAAGCACCTCACTCTTGAAAAAATTAGGAATTAGGAATGAGAAATTAAATGGTGGGCAATGGGGCAGACCTTTTGCTAAAATACGAGGAGCCAAAGAATGGCAGATAATTGCTCATTGCTGATTCCTCATTTCTAATTTCTAATTATAAAGTATATCACATCCCTTCAAAGGAGGGAATTGCATTGAAGATTGGCGGCAAGCTTTTGGAGCGCAAAACAGGCGGGCGGTCACGGTATTGGCAGGTGTTCTGGCTTTGCTTTGCGGTGGCGGCGGCGTTGTTTTTGCCCCACTGCATCATTGATGGCCTGAACGGCGACTTTTTCCACTACGCCGGGGACTTTAACGACCAGCAGATTTCCTTTTATTCCTATGCCAACAATTTTGTTAAGCAGGGGGGCAGTTTCAGCTGGGCAACGGACCTGGGCAGCGGGTTTGTGAACTCCTACAGCTTTTATCTGTGCGGCAGCCCGTTTTTCTGGCTCACCCTGCTGCTGCCCTATCGGTGGACGCCCTGGGCCATGGTGCCAATGCTCTGCCTTAAATTTGCTGTGGCGGGCGGCGGGGCTTACCTGTGGATGCGCCGCTGGGTAAAAGACGAGCGCTGGAGCATGGTGGGCGCGTGTCTGTATGCGTTCTCCGGCTTTACGGTGTACAACGTATTCTTTAACCACTTTTTGGACGTTGTGGCGCTGTTCCCCTACATGCTCAAAGCGCTGGATGACGCCGTGCTGGACCGCAGGCACGGTGCATTCCCGTTTTGGGTTGCGGTCAACCTGCTCAACAACTATTTCTTTTTTGCCGGGCAGGCCGTGTTTTTGATTATTTATTTTGTCTGCATGGTGGCGGGCGGCCGGTACAAGCTGAACCTGCGCCTGTTTGGGGCGCTGGCGTTCCAGACGGTGCTGGGCTGCTGCATGGGCTGTGCGCTGCTGGTTCCGGCGGCACTTTCGCTGGTGCAGAACCCGCGCACAATCGATCCATTCAATGGGTACGGCTACCTTGTATACGGCAGCGCCCAGCAGTACCTTGCCATTTTTTACAGCGCTTTTTTGATGCCGGATGCCCCCTACCTGAAAGACCTGTTCCAGGAGGGCATCTTAAAGCACACCAGCATGACCGTCTACCTGCCGGTGGTGGGCATTGCGGGCGGGCTGGTGTTCTGCCGCGTGCGGCGGCGCCACCCCTTTGCGCGCATCATGAAAGTGTGCCTTATCTGCGCCTTTGTGCCGGTGCTGAACAGCATGTTCTATGCCCTCAATTCCAGCTATTATGCGCGCTGGTATTATATGCCGGTTTTGGTGCTCTGCGCCGCCACGGCTATGACGCTGCAAAAAGCCAATCTGTGCGAAACCGAGTACCGCCGCGCGCTGGGCCTTGTGGCGCTGTGTACCTTGAGCAGCATTGCCTTTGCGCTGGTGCCCAATGAAAAAGACGGCACCACCACCATTGGCGTGGTGGAGGAACCGCTGCGCTACTGGGGCATTTTGTTGGTCAGCATGTTGGGCGTGGGGCTGTTCTGGCTGCTGCTGCATTACCGCAGGCAGTTGGCGGCACGGTTCCCGGCGGCGGTGCTGGCCGTGGTGCTGGGGTTCAGCTTTGTGTATGGGCAGGTACACCTTTCCATCACCAAATACGGCCAGTGGTACCACGATGCGGACTATGTGCAGCAGACCTGGCGCGAAGCCCCGGAGCTGAACGCCGTTCTGCCGGACGATGTCTTTTACCGGCTGGACGCTTACGACAGTTATAACAACCTTGGTCTGTGGCTGGACAAAAGCTGCATCCAGTTCTTTAACTCCACGGTAGCACCCAGCATTCTGGAATTTTACCCTACGGTGGGCGTTAAGCGGGATGTGAACTCCAAGCCGGAAGCCAGCCTGTATGCCCTGCGCGGTCTGCTGAGCGTGCGGTATACCCTTGTGCCAAAAGAAAAAGTTGAGGATTGGGAAAAAGAAAAGCTGGAAGGCTGGAACCTTGTTTCAAGCACCACAAGCTACCTGATTTACGAGAACGAGAACTGGGTGCCGATGGGCTTTACCTATGATTCCTATATTACGGAAGAGGACTTTGAAACGGTGAGCGATACCCACGCGGGCAATGTACTGATGAAAGCCCTGCGGCTGACCGATGAACAGGTGGAACGGTACGGCCAGATGATGCAGAACCTGACGGATGATGAGAAAAATAACATCAGCTATGAGGATTATGTGCAGGACTGTACGGCCCGGCGGGAAAGCGCTGTGACAAGCTTTACCGCAACGCGCACCGGCTTTACCGCGCAGGCGGATCTGGAAGCCGAAAATCTGGTACTGTTCAGCGTGCCCTATGACGATGGTTTTACCGCAACCGTGAACGGTGTGCCGGCGGAGGTGGAGAAAGTGGACAACGGCCTGATGGCGGTTGCCGCCCCGGCGGGCCACAGCGAGATCGTGTTCACCTACCACACGGCCGGTCTGCGGCAGAGCGTTGCCGTCAGCGCCGGCGCCATTGTGGTGTATGCCGTGTGGGTGGCAGTATTGCACCGGAAAAAGCGCCGGGAAGAGAGCAGTGTGGGGTAAATGATGCCCCGCCAAACCGTTGGGAGTGTGCACGGTCAAAATTAGGGCAACACCGCATAATTCCCGCCTTACGGCTTAAGCACCGCTCCGGCGGCTGCGGTACGGCATCTGCGTTGCCAAAATGCTCGATAATGTCGGGTTGCGGTACCCGCATCGTGCTTCGGGGGCAAAAGCCCCTCGCACTCTGCGACCGCTGCCCCCCGTAGGGGCGCACATTGTGCGCACGCGGGTGTGTGGCATATGATGGGGTGATATACCCGGATACAGCCCGATATGCGGAATCATGGCACAACATCCCGCCCTACAGCTGATTTTTAACTATCTACTATAATTTATATATTAAAGTTTTTTCGCCGAAGCCTTTTTTTCAAAAAAGGCTGGAAAATCCCGCGTGGAAAATTCCTCGTAAAACAGAAAGTGAGAACAAAGATGCCGAACCATGCCGAACAGCTGGCGCAGGAACTGAACCTGAGCCTGAAAAACGTACAGGGTGCCATTGACCTGATCGATGCCGGGAACACCATCCCATTTATTGCCCGCTACCGCAAAGAAGCTACCGGCTCTATGGATGACCAGGTGCTGCGCAACTTGGGCGACCGCCTGGAATACCTGCGCGGATTGGATAAGCGTAAAGAAGAAGTGACCGGCTCCATTGAAGCGCAGAACGCCATGACGCCGGAACTGCAGGCCGCTTTGGCTGGTGCCAAAACACTGGCCGAGGTGGAGGATATCTATCGTCCGTATAAGCCCAAGCGCAAGACCCGCGCCAGCATCGCCCGCGCTCGCGGCCTGCAGCCGCTGGCCGATGCTACCTTGAAGCAGGATGCTAACTTTGACCCGCAGACAGCCGCCAACGACTACCTGAACGAGGAAGTCCCCGATGCAGCAGCCGCTCTGGCCGGGGCACAAGATATCATTGCCGAAACCATCAGCGATGACGCTCACTGCCGCGCCGAGCTGCGCCGTTACTACCATGCGTTCGGCATGGTCAAAAGCGTAAAAGCTAAGGACGAAGACAGCGTATACACCCAGTATTATGATTATACCGAGCCTGTCGCCAAAATCCCTGGCCACCGTATTCTGGCCCTGGACCGCGGCGAGCGGGAAGGCTTTTTGAAGGTGAGCATTGCCGTGGAAGCCGAGCGCGCCGGGGGCATTGTGGCCTGGATGTTCGCCCGCAAAAAGACCGGTGGCGCCAGCGCTGCCATTGTGGAAGCCGCGGCACTGGATGCCTACAGCCGCCTGATCCACCCCAGCCTGGAAAACGAACTGCGCGCCGAACTGACCGCCAAGGCCGCCGAGGGTGCCATCACTGTGTTTGGCGAGAATCTGCGCCAGCTGCTGCTGCAGCCGCCCATCCGCGGCAAAACCGTGATGGGCCTGGACCCCGGCTACCGCATGGGCTGCAAGGTTGCCGTGGTGGACCCCACCGGCAAGGTGCTGGATACCAACGTGGTATACCCGGTGCCGGAATTCAAGCGGGTGGATCAGGCCAAGAAAACCATCAAGAGCATGGTGCTGAAAAACGAGGTGGAGGTCATGGCCATCGGCAACGGCACCGCCGGGCATGAAACCGAGAAGTTTGCCGCCGCCGTAATCCGTGAACTGGCCGAGGAAAAGGGGCTGCACCTGCAATATATGGTCGTCAGTGAAGCCGGTGCTTCGGTGTATTCGGCGTCCAAGCTGGCGGCGGAGGAGTTCCCGCAGTATGATGTCAACCTGCGCAGCGCGGTTTCCATTGCGCGCCGCTTGCAGGACCCGCTGGCCGAACTGGTTAAAATTGACCCCAAGGCCGTGGGCGTGGGCCAGTACCAGCATGATATGCCCCAGAAGCGCCTGAACGAAACGCTGGACGGTGTGGTGGAAGACTGCGTGAACAGCGTTGGCGTGGATCTGAACACGGCGTCCGCCCCGCTGCTGGCCCGTGTGGCCGGCATTACCAACGCTACCGCTAAAAATATTGTGGCTTGGCGTGAGGAGGAGGGCGCGTTTACCTCCCGTGCGCAGCTGAAAAAGGTCAAGGGCCTTGGCCCCAAGGCATTTGAACAGTGCGCAGGCTTTTTGCGCCTGCCGGGTGCCAAGAACCCGCTGGATGCAACCGCCGTTCACCCCGAAAGCTACCCCGCCGCCAAGGGCCTGCTGGAAGCCTGCGGCTGTGACGCCAAAGAGATCGGCACGGACGCGATGCAGAGCCTGCCGGTACGGGTGAAGAACTGCGGCACCAAAGCCCTGTGCGAAGCACTTGGCGTGGGCGAACCCACCCTGATGGATATTGTGTCCGAGCTGTGCAAGCCGGGGCGCGATGTGCGCGACAGCCTGCCCAAACCCCTGCTGCGCAGCGATGTGATGGGACTGGAGGACCTGAAGCCCGGCATGGAGCTGAAAGGTACCGTGCGCAATGTGATTGACTTTGGCGCATTTGTAGATATCGGCGTGCATCAGGACGGACTGGTGCATGTTTCCCAGATCAGTGATAAGTTTATCAAGAACCCGAGAGATGCGCTGAAAGTGGGCGATGTGGTGCAGGTCAAGGTACTGAGCGTGGATACAGCCAAAAAGCGCATTGCCCTGACCATGAAAGGCGTGCCCCAGAGCTGAAAACCTGGCCGAAAACCGCAAAAATCAGCACTTTTCGGCAGAGTATGGAATTATGTTGCTAACAGGAAAAGGCAAATAGACGTTTTGAATGTGCAATCTGCCCAAACAGGAACAAAAACCGTTAAAATGTAGAACTGAAAAGACAAAAACTGAAACCAGAAAAGTCAAAAAATAAAGAAAATTCGTGAATAAGGCGACAAAACTTTGGCAGCCTGTACAAAGCGGAACATGAACAAATCTGTCTTTTGTGCATCCCGATGAAAAAATGGTAACAATGAATCTAACATAGGTACGCCGGATAGAATTATGCTATAATGCAGCTGTAAGGGAAAGGAATTGTGGGTTCCGCCCTTACCGCGCAGGCATGATGGCCTGTGCCGGGTTTTATTTATGGAGGTCATTATTATGGTAAGACAAGTCAAGGTTTCCAACTTCGCAGAAGTACAGGGAATCGTGTCTGCCGCTGCCAAGTGCTACAATGAGGTCGGCGTGCATGACATGAAGGGCAGCATTGCTGATGCAAAGAGCATTCTCGGTATGATGAGTCTGGACTACAGCCATCCGGTCAAGATTGTCTGTGAGGACGAACATGACCTGGACTGTGTGATCCAGGCACTGCGCCAGTAAATTCAGCTGCCCGGCGGGCTGGCTTTCAGCCCCGGAGGCAGGAATAAGGAAAAACAGAACAGGGCGGTTGGCCATTTTGGGACGGCTGCCCTGTTTTTTTGTTGCTTGGCGGGCGATTTTGCCCCCACACCGTGCTTGCAATGGGCGGTCAAACGCGGTATAATATTTTTACATTGCCATTTGCGGGTGGTGCCCGCGCGGCAAATTGAAAGTATAGTAAGGAGACCCCACAACATGAAACAAAAATTCATCAGTCTGGCTCTGGCAGTCATGCTGCTGCTGGGCGTAACGGGCTGTGCCATGTCCACCCCGGCCAGCGTGGGCAGCATTGGCGGCGTTGATATCCCGGCCGGCATCTACCTGCTGGCCCAGTATAACGCCTACAACACCGCTTCCGGCGCAGCAAAGCTTGCCACCGGCGAAACCGCCAGCAACGTGAAAGCCGTGCTGAAAGCTGAGTGCACCGGCACCATTAACGGCGAGGAAGTTACCACCGACGGCGCAGATTACGTTGCCCGCCTGACCCTGCGCAGCCTGCAGTATTACGCAGCTGTGGAAAAGAAGTTTGACGAGCTGGGCGGCACACTGGACGAAGCCGCTACCGCCGAAGCCGCCAAGACCGCCGATACCCAGTGGGAGAATAACAGCGATCTGTACGCAGCAAACGGCATTTCCAAGGCAACCTTGGAAAAGTACCAGCTGAACAGCAAAAAGGCAGATGCCTGCCTGAAGCTGATCTACGGCGAAAACGGCAGCAGCCCGGTCACCGAGCAGGAATATGCCGATTACATCAACAACGATTGCTACTATCTGGAGCTGGTCCAGCTGCCGCTATTTGACCAGAGCACTTATACCTTTGCCAGCGACGACCAGAAAGCCGAGATTGAAGCCCTGGCCAACCAGTGCCGTGATGACTTGGCCGCGGCTACCAACGAATCTGCCCTGTACAGTGCTGCAATGACCTATGTGCCGCAGGCCTTTACCGCACTGGGCAGCAGCGTGGAAGCAACCCAGGCACTGTATTACACCGGCAGCGGTCTGTTTACGCCTTCGGACCTGTCCAGCTACAACACCAATGACGGCGGCAACAGCATTACCGATGCGGTAAAAGCAGCCGGTACCGGCAACTGGACGGTGGCCGACCTTGGCATGAGCTACATGATCGTGCGCAGCCTGGACCCCATGGAGCAGGGCACGGTGGATGATTTTGTGAGCCGCTATAATCTGCTGAACGCTATGAAGAGCGATGCTTTGCAGGACGAGTTCTATGCAGAGGGCGCCGAGATGGAAAATAGCCTTTCCGCCAGCGTGATGAAGACCTACAGCGCATCCAAAATCAAAAAGACCGTAAAGTAATCATCGGGCACCAAAGCCGGAGCAGTGCGGGTTCAAAACCGGCATGCCCCGGCTTTTTTGATTTTACAGAACAGCCAAAGATGTAAAAAAGGGGAACACTTACATGAAGCAAACAAACATGCGTATGCTGGCATTGTGTGCGGCGCTTTGCCTGTGTGTGGCAACAGCAGCGCCCGCCTATGCGGAAAGCACCCGTCAGACCCCACGGACCAGCTTTGTGGAAACGCTGCTGGACATCCCGGTGCTGGGGGATATTCTACGGTTTTTCAGCGGGGAGGAACCTTTGAGCCAGGCGGCAACGGCGGAAACCGCAACGGGTGAAACCGCAACAGGCGAAAGCGCTACGCCGGAAACCTCCACCCCGGAAACTGCCCCCACGGCAACCCCGGAAACGGCAACCCCGACCCCGGCCCCCACGCCGGGCGGTTCCTCCACACCGGAAAGTGCGGCAACGCTGCCGCCCACCGGTACCCCGCAGGTGTACCCCGCGCCGGATATTGTGGTGATGCCTACAGCCACCCCGGCCATTACCGCGGCCCCGCAGCAGGAGGAAGAAAACAATACCAGTGACGAGCCCCCCGCTGCTGCCGCCACATCGGCCCCCGCGGCGGAAACGGCAACTCAGCGCCCGGCTGCAGCCATGCCGCACCCGACCACGAAGGCTACCCTGAAAGACCCCACCGCCGCCCAGGCGGAAGCAACCCCCATGCCCACCCTAGAACCCACCGCCACGCCGGAGCCGACCGAAAAGCCGACCCCGGACCCGGAGCAGGTGCAGCGCCAGGAACAGGCCGCCCAAACCAGCAGCAAACTGCCGCTGTATATGGCGGTGGGCATTGCCGTGGTGTGCGCCGGCATTGTGGCAGCCGTGCTGATCAGCCGCCAGCTGCAGAACACCCAGGCACAGACCCAGAAGCAGAAGGACGAAAAGTCTGCTTACCACCGCAAGAAGGGCGGCAAATAATGCCCACTGCCCCCACAAATATACCCGCACAAGCTGCGGAAGCAGGAGATAGGATATGACGGATTCCCGCTGGAAAAACCTGGCGCTGGAGGTCATCGGCTGTTTTGTTTCGGCCCTTGGCCTGTACAGCTTTGCTGTGGCGGCCGGGGTGCCGGTAACCGGTGTGGCCGGTATCGGTGCCATTTTGTTCCGCCTGTTTGGTCTGCCCATTGGTGTGACCAACATTATTATGAACATCCCCATTGTGCTGATCTGCTTCAAGTACCTGGGCAAGGATTTCTTTTTCCGCAGCGTGCGGTGCATGGTGCTGTTTGCCATTTTTACGGACTATGTGCTGGCTGCGCTGCCGGTGTACCAGGGGGACCGCATGCTGGCCACCATCTGCGGCGGTGTGATCAGCGGCGTGGGGGATGCGCTGATTTATATGCAGAACTCCAGCACCGGCGGCCTGGATTTTATCACCATGGCCATCAAATCCCGCCACCCGCACATGCCGTTCGGCAACCTGACCTTTGCGGCAGCGCTGGCGGTCATCCTTGCAAACGGGCTGGTGTTCCATGATGTGGATTCCATCATTTACGGCCTGATCTTCAATTTTTTGAGCTCTTACATCATCAACCGGATGATGTTCGGTTTCAACGCCTGTATGATGGCTTTGATTGTGACGAGCGACGGCCCCGCCGTGTGCAGGATGATCGGCGAAAAAGTGGACCGCGGTTCCACGATATTGAAAGGTTACGGCGGCTATTCCCAGGATGGGCGCGATGTGGTGCTGTGTGCCTGCAGCTCCAAGCAGCTGTATATCATCAACCGCGAAACCAAGCGCATTGACCCCGGCAGTTTTATCGTGATGCTACAGGCGAACGAGGTGGAAGGCGAAGGGTTCAAACGGCTGGAACTGGGAGAACAGAGTTAGGGCAATACCGCATAATTCTAAGTGCCGATACGGCGAGCGAGGTGCGGCAGATGCCAAGCCAAAAGCGCAGATAATACTGGATGCTGCAAAGGTGAGGCGGGAATTATGCGGTATTGCCTTAGGAGTTAGAAGCTGCAGCGGGGCAGGAAAGGCGCAGAACAAGGCAAAATGCGTATTTTCGGGGAAAAATGCGGGGGTTCCTTGCAAAACAGTGCAAACCGCTGTATAATAAATTGTCACTTAACAGAAAAGGGGAGTTACCTATGGAAACGATGGGCAGCCTGCGCCGTACCAACTATTGCGGCGAAGTGAGTATGTCAAACGTTGGCCAGGAGATGACCGTTTGCGGTTCCATCGCCCGTGCACGCGACAAAGGCGGTATTATTTTTGCCGACCTGCGCGATACAACCGGTATTTTGCAGCTTGTTTTTGATGAGGATACGCCGAAAGACGTTTTTGCTAAAGCAGAAAGCCTGAAAAGCGAGTATGTTGTGATCTGCCGCGGCCTGCTGCGTGAGCGCGCCGCCAAGACCACCAAGATCGCCACTGGCGATGTGGAGCTGTATGTCAGCGAACTGCGCATTCTGAGTGAAGCCCAGACCCCGCCGTTCGAAATCCGCGATGATATCAACGTCAACGATGACCTGCGCCTGCGTTACCGCTACCTGGATCTGCGCCGTCCTTCGATGCACGAGCCCATTGTGCTGCGCAGCAAGATCATGCAGATCATCCGCAGCTATTTCTGCGATAACCACTTTACCGAGATTGAAACCCCGACCCTGATCAAGTCCACGCCGGAAGGTGCCCGTGACTATCTGGTGCCCAGCCGTGTGCAGCCCGGCCATTTCTACGCCCTGCCGCAGAGCCCGCAGCTGTACAAGCAGATTTTGATGCTGTCCGGCTTTGACCGCTACTTCCAGATCGCCCGCTGCTACCGCGATGAGGACCTGCGCGCTGACCGCCAGCCGGAGTTCACCCAGGTGGACGAGGAAATGTCCTTTGTCAATGAGGACGATATCATGACCATCAACGAAGGTCTGATTAAGCGCCTGTGGAAAGAAATGCTGGGCGTGGATGTGCAGACCCCGTTCGTGCGTATGCCGTGGGACGAGGCTATGGGCCGTTTTGGCTCCGATAAACCGGATACCCGCTTTGGCCTGGAAATTGTGGATGTGACCGACATTTTTGATGGCACCGAGTTTAAGCCCTTTGCCGCAGTGTTGGAGCAGGGCGGCAGCATCCGCGCCATCAATGCCAAGGGCCTGGCCGGCAAGCTGACCCGCAAGCACATTGACAAACTGGGCGAGGTTGCCAAGACTTATGGCGCCAAGGGCCTGGCATTCAGCCGCCTGACCGAGGAAGGTACTTCTTCCAGCTTTGAAAAGTTCCTGACCGAAGAGGAAAAGGCAGCCCTGTACAAGGCGATGGAGCTGGAAACCGGCGACGTGCTGCTGATCGTCAGCGATGCTGACTGGGTCAAGGCCTGCACCGCGCTGGGCCAGGTTCGTTTGGAAATCGGCCGCAAGTACGGCCTGATCGACCCCGACAAGTTCAACTTCCTGTGGGTGGTGGACTTCCCGCTGTTTGAGTACAGCGAGCAGGAGGGCCGCTGGATGGCCATGCATCATCCGTTCACCCTGCCCAAGGCAGAGGATATTGACAAGGTGGAAACCGACCCCGGTGCCTGCCATGCCGTGGCATACGATATTGTACTGAACGGCGTTGAGATGGGCGGCGGTTCTATGCGTATCAATGACCCCGCTTTGCAGGACCGCATGTTCAAGGCCCTGGGCTTTACCGAGGAAAAGGCCCGCGAGAGCTTTGGCTTCCTGATGGATGCCTACAAGTTCGGCGCACCCCCGCACGGCGGCATGGCTTACGGCCTGGACCGCATGGTAATGCTGATGCTGAAGAAGGATTCCATCCGCGATGTCATCGCATTCCCGAAGGTGCAGAACGCAGGCGAGCCGATGTCCGGCGCACCGGATATTGTTGACCCGCAGCAGCTGAAGGACCTGTCCATTGCATTGACGTTGACAGAGTAAATATTAAAGTTGAAAGCCCCGCCGGGCGGCCATTGATGTGGCTGTTTGGCGGGGCTTTTGGTGTTGGTGGGGAAAAAAGAGGGCGGTTAAGGTATAGGCACGAGAACGTTTTAAAGAAAACATCCCGTTATAAAATGTTATGTAAGGAGCAGAACAAAAAGAGCGGCAAACAATAAAAAGACAGCTGCTCATAAAACTCTTGGGCAACTGCCTAAATATTGTATTAAAGTTTCTTCGGTTCCCTTCTTTTCAAAGAAGGAACAAAATCCCCCGTATAAATCTTACTCTTTTGTCACAAACACCAGGCCTGCGCAGCCGGGGCCGGCGTGAGAGGCAATGACGGGGCCAAGGCGGGCAACGCGCCCGCCGGTCATGTGCAGGTTTTCGTGCATGTAATGGTGGAGGGGGGCCAGTACACCTTTTTCGTCCGAATACAGCAGAGCGTACCCGTACCGAGGGTCCACCCCGCCCATCTTTTCAATGTTCTTAAACATTGCCACAAACGCGCCGGGACGGCCGCGGGCCGTGTCCGCCAGCTTGATCTGCCCATCCACGACCGAAAGCACCGGCTTGACACCCAGGGCACCGCCCACCAGCGCCACCGCGGCGGGCAAACGCCCGCCCTTGTGCAGGTGCTTCAGGCTGTCCACTACGGCCAGAACGCGGATGCGCTGCTTGAGCTGTTCCAACTCAGCGACAATCGCGTGCGCGGGCAGGTGCTCCTCGTCGCGCAGGCGCAGCGCTTCGCGAATCAGGATGCCCTCGCCCTGGGATGCCGTGCGGGAATCCACAAAAAAGACATCCTCAAAATCGCAGCTTTCCGCTGCCAGCCGCGCGCACTGATAGGTGCCGGACAGGTTAGAACTGATCAAAATGGCAATTACCTGATCGCCGTTCTCCTTGGCATCCTCAAAAATTGTCATAAAGGATTGGGGGCTGGGCTGGCTGGTGCGGGGGGGAACCTTGTCCACTTTCAGATGTGCATAAAATTCATCAGCCGTCAGCTCCACACCGTCCAGCCCGCCGGTGCCATCGGCAAAGGTAACGGACAGGGGCACAGTGTACACGCCGGGACGGGCACTGTCGGTCGCGGTCAGATCGGAAGCGGAATCAGTCAGAATACGAATCATGCGGAAAAACCTCTTTCTGTGCGGCAGCGCCCAGCGGCAAAAAAACAGCGCTGGGATGCAACATGGTTGAGTGGTAAGCAATCGTGAATACACATAATTTTAACACAATAAAAAAAAATGTCAAATATTTGAGTAAATATTTACGAAAAGGTAAAAAAACAGCCGCACATCAGCGTGCGGCTTGGAGAATATGAGCAATAAAATTTTAAAATCAGACAGCTGTACAAAATATTTTGTACAGACGTATAAAAGTTCGGATGCTGTTGGTGGATGGTTCAGATGTTGTGTGAGCGGCAAATTTCGCAATGCAGGGGGGATTGCATTAGGTTGGCGGGCGGCCAATGAAAGTATGTGGCTAGAAAGCCAAACGCACGACAGGGGAATGGTTTATTCCGCTGAATTTAAGTTGGCGGTGGAGAACCACCCCTCAGTCGCCTGTGGTGACAAGCTCCCCGCGGGGGGAATGTCGCAGAGAGACAGAAGGGGCCGGGGCACTGTTTGCGCTGGACGCGAGGCGGTCTGAAGGTTCCTTACCACCAACCTTAAAAATCAATCTGTAGGGGTCAATGCTTGCATCGTCCCGTAGACTGGCCCTGCCGGACATCTCACCTCGAAAATAGGGCAAACGCCTTACCGCACGCCATCGCGCAGGCGCTGTACGCAGGCGGTGATCACAGCGGCAGCGGTGTCGATTTCTTCCGCCGTGTTGGCGGCATCCAGCGTCAGCCGCAGGGTGCTTTTGGCCTGGGCGGGGGTCAGGCCAAGGGCCAGCAGTACATGGCTGGGTTCCACCGCACCGGCGGAACAGGCAGAGCCCGCGGAAGCGCAGATCCCGGCTTCGTCCAAAAGCAGCAGCAGGGTTTCGGCCTCCACGCCGTCAAAGGTAATGTTTACATTGCCGGGCAGGCGCTGGGCCGCATCACCGTTCAGGTGGGTGCCGGGAATGGCCAGCAGCCGCTCCGTCAGGCGCTGGCGCAAATCCAGACAGCGGGCTGTGTTGGCGAGCAGGTTGGCATCCGCCTGGGCCAGTGCCGCAGCAAGGCCCGCGATGGCGGGTACGTTCTCAGTGCCCGCGCGGTGGCCGCGCTCCTGGCCGCCGCCGTACAGCACATTCTGCAAAGCAATACCGCGCCGGGTATACAGCGCACCGGCTCCCTTTGGCCCGTGGAACTTGTGGCCGGAAAGGCTGAGCAGGTCAATGTTCATGGTCTGCACATCAATGGCCAGGTGCCCGGCAGCCTGTACAGCGTCAGTGTGGAACAGCACGCCGCGCTCCCGGCAGAGGGCGCCAAGTTCCGCAATGGGCTGCACGGTGCCGATTTCGTTGTTGGCAAACATGATGCTGACCAGGCAGGTGTCCGGCTGCAAGGCGTCCACCAGCTGCTGCGGGGTGATAAGCCCGGCGGCGCTCGGCGGCAGCAAGGTTACAGTGAAACCCTGCGTCTGCAGCGCCTGTAAAGTATGCAGCACGGCGTGGTGCTCGATCTGGGTGGAGATGATGTGCCGTTTGCCTGCGGCAGCGCCCAGGGCGGCACCGGTGTATAAAGCCTGTACATCGGATTCGGTGCCGCCGCTGGTAAAGGTGATTTCCGCCGGGTGCGCGGCGTGCAGTACGCGGGCCACCGTGCGGCGGGCGTCCTCCACCAGCTTGCGGGCCTGCTGGCCGGGGCGGTACAACGCGGACGGATTGCCCCAGGCATCCTCCAGCGCGGTGCGCATGGCATCCAGCGCAGCGGGGCAGGGGCGCGTGGTGGCAGCATTATCCAGATATATCATGGAAAAATCCTCCCGGTAACATGGTGGTGCAGGATTTTGGGGTGTTTGCTGCTAGCGCAAACGGGAAGTTATCTTTTTCCTAATGGCAATGCTATTAAATTTCCCAATAATGCAATAACAGCATATCCAACTACATAAACCCATGCACTTGAGTTATAAAATATAAATATAGATGGCGCAAACATTATTGCTACAATCAAAATATACCAGAAGTTAAAACCATTCCTAATCCCATAAAAAACAGAGGTTATTAAACATATTAGAGGAATAATTACTAACATAACAATCATTGCACTTCCTGTGTTTTTTATAAACCAAGGAACGATATAAAAATCTATCAGCAACAGTAGGTAGAAAACCATGTTCTTTTTTAATTTATCCATCATATCATCATCCTTTCAAATCCCGATTTGTCAATCATCTGCATCGATTCTTTCAATTTTGAAAATGACCGGTCTTGTGCCGTCGTTGCAGCAGGCGATCATGACTTTATCGTCATTCATCCAACCGTGCATGATGCTCCCGCCTTGCAGCGCCGTGTAGATATAACGGCTGATGGCGTCCCACGCTTCCGAGCAGAACGGCACACCCTCCGTTCCGCAGTGCGCTGTTCCCGGCGATTGCAGACAGCCTTCGTCCGGCGCACCGGATTTCACAAGTGTTCCAGCACCCATGTGCCAGAAATCATCCCGTTCATCGTTGCGGTAAAACAGGAATTCATCACCAACATGGTAGCAGGGGCATTTGCCGCTGTCCGGCACGGCGCAGTACTGCGCTTGCAGCTCCGGGAACAGCTTCTTGTCCAGTACGGTTACTTTTACTCTGTGTTCCATCGTGTATCTCTCCTCGCAAATAATAATTCTTTATGCGCTCGTTATAAAGGCTTTCGCAAGTACACCATGTCCACCAGCTGCACCCCGGCCTCAAAGATGGGATGGTCGTAGTGATCGGTGAAGAAGTTTGGAATGCGGTGGGAACGCACGAAGCCGCACCTCTCATAAAACGGCACGATCAGCGGACTGTCGCCGGTGCCCACCTGCAAGAAATCATAGCTGCCCCTATATTGGCACACAAGGAAGTCAATCAGCGCTTTGCCGTAGCCCTTTCTCTGCGCCTCCGGTTCCACGGCGAGGTTCTTGAGCTCCAGAATCCTGCCGCCCTCGTCGGTGACGACGCATTCTGCTTTCACGCTGTTGTCCTCCAGCACATACATGGTGCCGCGCTCCAGATAGCGGTCGATCATGTCCTCCTGCTCGTCCGCCAATAGCAGCAGCGAGAGGAATTGCTTTTTATTTTCGTGGATTTCTCGAATATTCATAAGCTACTCCGACAAACTGGAACTTGTCGGGGCACAGCCCCTCCATTTTGCTTGCGCAAAAACGTTCTGTCGCTTGCACACCCCACTGGGGTGTGCATTGTTGAACATCATTCAACAAACGCGAATTTTCAAATTAGTCTTTGCAAATAACCTTTGAACCTTCACCGTCAATTACAATTCCCTGACGGTTGTTAATTGGGCATAGATTCAAATC
>QWCY01000592.1_pt1 | contig 58330 bp, 48 predicted proteins | sample 1972631 | NCBI WGS metagenome assembly QWCY01 (sample SAMN09866696, study PRJNA288562) | Human gut metagenome isolate pre1_stool, whole genome shotgun sequencing... | isolation source: gut | host: Homo sapiens | place: USA: California
GACCTTAAAGACCTTAAAGACCTTAAAGACCTTAAAGACCTTAAAGACCTTAAAGACCTTAAAGACCTTAAAGACCTTAAAGACCTTAAAGCACTCCCATACAAAAAATTTCGCGGCATCTTATGAAAGATGCCGCGGAATCCATAATACCCGAACCGGAATTAGTCCTGACCGCCCGCTTCGTCGTCGTCCTCGCCGACCCACGATACGTAGTAGGAATCCTTCTCCTTGTCGTATGTGCTTGCCGGAATTGCGATACGCCACGTATAAGGCTCGCTGCTCAACACGAGTGAGCCGTCAGCCGCAGCAAGATACCTGTCGCCATAACCGATAGTGTAATACTGTCCCGATATGTTTTTCAGGTCGAAAGCATATTCCGAACCGAAATCGAAGCAGTTGTCGGCAACCGTAACGACATCGGTCGTAACGCTGTCGCCGCTCACCTTAACTGCATGCCATACCGTAGCATCGCCCGACGTTACGCCGAATACCAGCGCACTCGTAAGAGCCGCATAGGAAGGATAATTGACGAACTTGTCGAATCCTTCCTCCGCATAACGGGTAAAGAATGTAGGTCTGATGACCGAAGCCTCCTCCGCCGATTCACGGTCGATAACCACAGTACGGGAATTGTCCAAATCGTATGCAATGAAACTTCTGTCCTTCGGATTCGCGACATAATACGTGCCGTCGCTTCCGTCCGGAGTCAAAGCCTTCACCTGTGCAGCCGAGAGATAATCGCTTTCATCGAAGTGGATGTCGGTATAACGACTAATCGACAACTGGTAAGCACCGTAGTTATAAGTCCACGACTTGGAATAGATGCCGTAAATCGCGAGCATATCGCCTTTCGCACCGTTCTTCACTATCGGACGGCTCGCAAAGCGCGAATAGCCGCTGGTACGCAGCGAGTACGCCCCTGCATTCATACCGCTCGACGGCGGTGCAGGAAGATAAGAGAACAAGACCGAACCGTAGAGGCATTTTCCGGCAACGGAGTATGCCCAGTTATACCACGGTTTGGTCAGAATGCCGTTGGCATAGTTCATATTCTCGGTATACAGCCAACTCGGATAGATATTGTCGCCGATTCCGCTTACGGTCTGTCCCTTCTGGTCCATAACGCCGGCATACATGCAACTGATGCCCTTGAACAGCACGAGGCGTCCGAGCATCTCGCGACCGCCGATACCGTTTATCGACGAATAGTTCGTTGCATCGATGGCAATGATATCTTCACCCTCTTTGAGCGTCGTCGTTTCGCCTACGAAAACATGCTCGGCGATAACCGTCAGATTGTCGATTGCCGAATTGGCATAGAACTTATGTTCGTCGCGCTTGTTGAACGAGTCGGTAGGACCGGCACCGATAGAAAGCATCATGCGGTAGTTGCCGATGAACAAATCCTTGACACGGACATAGACATACGACGAAGGAATCTCGATAGGAGAAACCGACCAGTCGTAGTCGCCCATGTAGTATTTGAGGTAGTTTCCGTTAGTCAGACGCACCTCGATGGCTCCGGTATCGTCAAGCAGATAGAGCGACTTGTAAATATTGCCCTGCTCGTCGTTCGAAATAACCTTTCCGCGGATGTAGTAATCCTCCTCGAACTGATAGTATTTGGTATTGTTCCAACCGCTGTTCTCGCCGCCGACGAACTGCGGGTCGTTGGTCTTCTCCGCATATATCTGCTTCAACTGTTCGATTGTGCGGTATTGGCAATCCGGAAACGCCTCTTGGAACGCCTGCTCCGAATCGTAGGTTACCATCGGCGGAACATCTCCGAAGTCGCTGTAACAACCCGACATGAAAATGCCGACCGACAACATCAATATATATTTATATAATTTCATAATCGTCTGTTTTATCAGTTAAACCATTAGAATCGGAAATAGACGTTCAGATAGTAAGTCGTTCCGTACATGTAGAAATACTTGGAGTCGAACTTGGTATAATTGGTGAACCTCGCTATCGTCGGGTCGCCCTTGTAGTCGGATACGATGTTGGGACCGTAGAATTTGCTCAATCGCATCTGTTCGTAACCTCCGGTGCGGAACGTGCGGTTGTTGAGCAGGTTCTTGATGTCGAAACTGAATCCGAGCGTATACTTGTACTTGATGTACCAGTTCTTTCCGACACTGAGATTGAGCGTATAGGCATCCTTCAAACGCTCCTCCGCCTTGATTTTGGCGATTTTGGTGCCGATTTCCTGCTTCTGTGCGCCCCACATGTCATCGTAACTTGCGTAACCGAGAGCCTCGACATAGATGCTCGTAAGTTTGTCGGCAAGATACTGGGTACGGTACATCGGGTTCATCGAAAGGTAGGTATCCATGTAGTAGTTGAAGTCGACGGATGCGAACCAGTTGTGAGGACCGCGGTACGAAAGACCAACGTTGAACGCCTTTTGAGGAGTGCTTTCGATATAGTAGTTCTTCCAATTCACCGAACTCTCGACCTTCACGGTCGCACTGTTATCGACGATTTGAACGAATTTAGGATTCGAAGTGTAGCGGTAATCGCCGACGCTGACAGCACCGTTGAGCGAGATACCGACGCCGAGAGGTATCGTCAATCCAAGTTCGATACCCATATAGCGTTTGTCGATACCGCTCATCGCGAAGTTGGTAAAGGACGACTGCAAATCGTCATAGAACGAAATGACTCTCGACTGGTCGTTGATTTTGGTGTAGTAACCCGACAGGCGAGCCTTAATCCACGGCAATCTGAGATGGTAGGTAATATCCGCACCGAACACCTTCTCGGTATCGAGACCCGGTGTTACCTGATTACGTGTACGAGCCGACACGAAAGCATCGCGGAAATGCGGAGCGTTCTGCAAATGGGCGATATTCGCTTCAAGGACGTGCGCTCCGGAGAACTGATAGCGGAAACTGCCCTTCACCTTATACGTAAAATAGTTCAGGTGCTTGGAATCGCCATACGAATCGGTCGGGAACAGACCCTTGCGCCACAGACCCTGACGCCACATCGACGAGAAACCCGCCTCGGCACCGAGATTCATGGTAAATCCGCCGACGTTATAGTTGTACATCGCCCACAACTGCCCCTGACGGACATGTGCATAATAGTCGTAGCCGATTTTGTCGCCCTCTTTCGCCAAACGCGGATGACCGTATTTTTCGTAGTAATCGAGGTCGTTCTGATAAGCGAGCGTATTCGAACCGAAATCGCGCACAGCGAACTTGTCTATATCGAGCCAGTAGCCGCCGCCGAGCAGGTCTTTCACCTTGTCGTAGTATTCGGTGCGATTGACACGCGCCTTGATTCCGCCCGTAATTTTAGAATTGTTCTTGAATACGTGGTCTACCGCCAATGAGATGTTGTAGTCTATCTGGTCGGTATGACGCTCCTCCACGATATTGCTCGAACGCGTCATGGTCGTGCTGTATTTGTCGTTGATGCTACCAAGACCGCGGTTGATATTTACCAGACCGTCCCAGTCAATCATTCCCGTCCAGTCCTCCGCCGCCTCGTTCATCTTGTTGGCATAGGTTTCGAGCGTAACATCCGTATACTTTTCGTTCGACAGACCGTAGTTATCGATAATGTTGTTTATATCCTGCATGTCCTGCAAACGGTTGCCGTAGAACGACGGCAGGTAACGGTAGTAGTCCGGACGAGGGTCTGGACCGTCAGCCCAAGTCAGAGCCGAATAGCCGTTGAATCCGAAACGCACCGACGTAGCGGCACGCAAACGGGTATTGTCCGAAATCTGATACTCGTAATTGAGCATGATTATCGGTTCGTGGGTGTTACGGACACGCGAGTTGCGCAACTTGCCGCCCTGATAGCCGACATTCGGGTTGTAGTAGTTGCTGCCGAACAGGTCGTATGCCTCCTGCGTCGAAGCCTGCTGTGCGCCACGCTGTGTCGGTGCGCCGAGAACTGTCAATGCGAGATTGTGTCCGCCGCCGAAGTTCTTCTCCGCAGATGCGAAATAGCCGAAACCGTTATAGTAGACACCGTCCACATAACCGTTATAGCCCTGACGCGTCGAGAACGAGAATCCGTAAGACCATCCGTTGTCGAGCATACCCGAAGCGTAGGTTACCATCGCACGCAGTCTGTACATCGCATTTCCGGTCGAAAGGCTTGCGCGGAAGCCCTTGCGCATCTGCGAAGCACGGGCAAGAATATTGGTCGTTCCGGCAATTCCGCCGAGACCCATATCGCCGGACGTAAGTCCCGACGTATTTTCCTGATTGCGCGTCGCATCGTTCAGACCCGTCCACAACGACCACGGACCGTAGCCAGTCAGTGCGTCGTTGAAGCGGATGCCGTTCAGATACACGTCGGTGTACTGCGAATCGTAACCGCGGACATTGAAACGCATTTCGCTGAATTTGTACGAAGCAATCGAATTGAAAATGTCTTTCGACGCCGACAAAGACGAAGGCAGCGACTGCGAATCGCCCGACGAATCGACATCGGTGTCGAGTTCGGCGAACACCGCATCGTCCACACCTCCGGCAGGACGCACGATGTCAGGAACGAGGACGACACTGTTTATGTCCTTCACGATTTTATCGACGCGCACCTTCAACGTCAAAGGCTCGAAGTCCTGAATCTCGAATTTCAGGTCGTAATCGCCTCTTTCTATACCGTCGAAAACGAAGCGTCCGTCCTTGTCGGATACAGTCTCCAATCCGAGCGAAGGTATGGAGACCTTCACGTTTCCGATGGCATCACGCGAGCCGCGAGATACTACCGTACCCTTAACTCCACCCTCTTGGGCATACGCCGAGAATGCGAAAAGAGCACAAATTAGGAGTAATAGATTTCTCTTCATAGATATTATTTAGTTGTTTGTTTACCTATATAGATATATACGGGGAAGTGGTCGCTGAATCCGTCCTGGAAATTGGTTCCGACGAACGTACGCAGCGGATAACCGCGATACTGTCCCGACTGCTGCACCATATAAGGGCGGCGGAAAATATAGCCGTTGTATTTCGAGCCGTCCGACTTTTTCAGACGCAGTCCCTCCTTGTCGTTCACGAGATTCTCGCTGACGATGATATTGTCGAACAGATTCCACGAATCCTGATAAGCGAGAGTACCCATACCGGCTTTCAGAACATCGATGAACGGATTGTAGAAATCGCCGGCTTGAAGGTCCTTGACTTTCGCTTTCGCGCCGAGGCAGTCCGGGTCGACGATGCTCTTGTCGGTGGCATCGTCGTTAAGGTCGCCCATAATCACCACTTTCGTAGACGGATTGTTTTTCAGAACCGAATCCTTAATCATGCGAATCGCGCGACCCGCCGCCTCGCGTTTAGGCGACGAAGCCTCCTTGCCGCCCAGTCGCGACGGCCAGTGCGAAACGAGGAAGAAGAACGGCTCGTCATCTATCGTTCCCCACATCGTAACGAAACCGCGGGTGAGGAAATTCGGCTGACCCGGCATCTTGAACGGAATTTCGGCACTGCCCTCCAACTTGAAAATATCGGGACGGTAGAGGAATCCGACATCGATACCTCGGCGGTCCGGCGAATCGTAATGCACGATACGGTAGTTGGCGGGAGCGAGTTTAGGAGTCGATACGATATCCTCCAACACGCCGCGCGTTTCGACCTCCGAAACACCGATTACGGCAGGATAGGTTTTCTGCACGGATGCTATATCGAATAACACGCGCTCCATGTTGTTGAGTTTCTTGTTATACTTTACGGTATTCCACTTGCGGGAGCCGTCAGGAGTAAACTCGTCGTCGCGGGTTTCGGGGTCGTTAATCGTATCGAAGAAGTTTTCGAGGTTGTAGAAAACGACCATATACGGTTTCTGCGCGAATATCGCGAAGAAGACCGATACCATCAGCAGGGTTAAAAATGTTTTTTTCATATATTTTTAATTTTCTTTTAATTCCGTTATCACTGCAATCTTCTCCAAGCCGACGGGTTGCACTGCCGCTTCACCTTGTCGGCTATATCGGGATCGAGCATGTTGAAAAACTCGAAGCCGGTCTTCTCCTCGATTTCGCGAACCGAAACGAATGCATCGGTCGGAATCATATCCGAATATCCAGTATTCTTGTGCTGCAACCACACGCCGATTGCCTGCAAATCCGACGCATTGTCGAACGAATCGACCGAACGACCCGTATTTCCCTTAACCGTCCGCAGCAGCACCTTGAAATAGTGCGACGGAATCGGCATCCTCTGTCCGCTCGCATCCGTAGTATATTGCGCTATCGACGAGTCGTAAGGACCCTTGAAATATGCTCCGGTAACGACATACAGCGTATCCGGACAAATCTGGTCGCGCACCTTTCCCTCCAAAGAACCCCACAGATTCTGATTGAACCGGTTGAATTGCGGAGTCATGTTGGTCGAATAGAACGTCTGGTTCATCATCGCCTGCGTACACTTGCGGTCGGCGGCAGGAATCTGGTGTCCCCGATCGTAAGGACCGCTGTAAGAACGGCTCAAATTCGCCTGATACATGGCTGCGACATCGGGGTCGAAACCGAAATTGCTGTTATTGCGGTTCGCATCCCCCGTCGTATAGCAAGTGTGCAGCGGATAGGCGACCCACAGCGACGCATGTTCGGTCTTGTCGAAGCAGAAAGTATAATTGCGCTTCACCTCGTTTTGCAGAACCGACGTATGGGTACGATATATATAGTTGTCGTTCGGAACATATTTCGGCAACTCGTTCCACGGTTTGTCATACTCCGCCGGAGCGTCGAACACGGTCTGGCGCAGCGGCAGTTCGAAGGTATAGCCGTTGTCGAACACGACCGTAATCGTCGCATATCGAATCTCCTCCATATTCTGCGAGAATCTCACCCACTGCATAGCCTCCGTCGCACGCATCGTTTCGGTAACCTCCGTAACCCGGTCGTTCGTCAGCAGACACCAGTCGCCTTCGGAAACCACGCTCGCGGTGTATGTCGTGCCAATCGGCGCATGCAATATCAGTCCGCAACTGGTATCGTAACCTTTCGCCACGGAGTTGCAGTTCAGATAGGCATTGGTAACCACAACACGTTCGCCGCCGTCGTCCTTTCCGCAACCGACGGACAGCAACGCGACAACTATCACCCACAATACCCTATTCAATGCCTTCATAAAATCGATTTCAGTTCGTTTTTCAATCCATTCGCAACCGAAGGGTCGGTCAAAACCCTTCGGTCAATATTACTTACCGTTATTTTTTGTAAACAACAGTGATAGACTCGGCATAGAATGCCGCGCGAGTCTTGTTTACCAGTTTGAAATAAGGATACTTGTTGCCGGCGAACTCGTAAGATACGGTATGTACATACTGTCCGGAAGCATCGTCCTTAACACTGGTGTTAGAAGTCGGCGTAACCTCCGTGCCTTCGTAATCGGCTGCATCGGCAGGCTTGTCGCCCATGAATATGCTTACGTTCAATGCCGTTGCTGAATTTGCACGCAGAACCACGATAATCTGCTGAATATCCGTAAGCGATTCGGTATTGGTAATAAATCCTTGTCTTGCAGCATCGGTCGCATTACCCTGCATCTGAATGGTTCCCTGATAAGCGCTGCTTGCAGAAGGACGCTGGATGCGGACTCCCGCGAATCCGATACCGTCGGTAGTCCAGTGCAACCACGTAGACGGGTCGGCAACGGTACCGATATACGATTTCGCAATCTCTTCGCCGACCGAAGCCTCGATGGATGCGAGCGAGAATGTTACGCGCTCGGCATCGGCAGAAACGGAAGCATTCTGCTTCAATGCGACAGTCTGTTTGAGTTCGCCCTCCGGATATTTCACCGTTACAGTCAGAACGGCATCGATAGCGGTATCGGTTTCGTTCGGACGGGCAGTTACCGAAACGGTATTCTTGTCGGCGGATACCACGGTTTCGAACTGGTCGTTATTCGATGTCGTCGCCACGACTTCGTAGGACGGAACGTTCTTAACCGTCAGAGCAACCTGCTTGGTCTCGCCGCCGGCAACGAACGTAAGGTTGTCGGTATCGAGTTTGAGCAGCGGGTCGGTCGGCTCTGCGAATGCCGCAACATCGGCTTTCGACATAGGGAACATCTGATACGACGAACTGTAAATCTCCATCACACCGTAGATATTGCCGCGCTCGACGATATATTTCTCGGCAGCGAACTCGGCGTTCTTGTTCACACGAATGGTAACCGAAGCACCGCTCGTATTTGTGAGTGTGGTATTCGCATAATTTTCGGACGTGGTGTTCCAGTAACCCTCTGCGGCAGGAGCGACGTCCTTGACGCAGATATACTGACCTACGTAGTTCATCGAACATGCCTCGCCGACAGTCAGTTCCGGAACGTTCATTTCAACCTTGCTGCCGGTTGCGGTAATCTTAGCACCCGAAACCTCAGGCAGACCGTTGTACGGAACGTAGGTAGCCTCGCTCAAATCGATTTCGACCTCCGCACCGACAGGAAGTTCGGCATCGGTATAGTTTACACCGTAGAACAACATTCCCGAATTAGGTTTGCCGGTATTGTCCACGACTGCCAAGGTGTTGTAGAAGTTGCCGCCGGTATTGTTCGCCGCCACGTATGCCTTGATAGGACCGTAGCCTTTGAGCGAACCGCCGTTATTGACCGGATTGGTAACGATATAGTCATTCAGTCCCTGAATCGACACTCCGCCGCCAATACCCTTCTGACGGACGGTAACGGTCTGCGTTTCGCCGCCGCCCGTTACAGTAATGGTGCCGAGAGTCTGCGACAAATCCTGAGTGGCATCGGCGGTAGCCTTGACAGTAACCACATTCTTGTTGCCGTCGCCCGACTGCGGGTCGACGGTGAATCCTGTTCCATCCGTTTTCAAAGTCCACTCGCCCATAGACTGAATGGTAATCGTAGCCTCCGAGCCTGCGGTCGCCTCCAAAATCACATCGGTAGACGAAAGAAGCAGTGCTACGTTAGAAAGTTCGAGTACGTCCGAAACGTATACCGGCATAATCTGAACTGCCGAACGGAAATATCCGGACAGAGCCTTGATGGTTCCGGTCTTGTCGCTGTTGATGGTATAATTCGCGAACAACGGAGCATACTGCGACTTACCCATGCTTACGGAGAGCGTAGTGCCTTCGGCATTTTCCAATACAACGGTCTGACGGTCGGCGGCAACCCACGGTTTGCCGTTCCAGTCCGCTGCGGCATGGACATCCTTGACAGCGACATATTGTCCCTGATATTCGTTGGTCAAAAGTTCTGCGACGGTAAGTTCCGGAACGACGAGTTCGCGGACATCGCCGGTGCGTGTAACCGTAACGCTCTGCAACTGGCGCAATCCGTAACGGAAGTTGTAGGATGCGTTCTTCAAACCGGCAACCTTAACGACAGAACCGACAGGATAGTTGGAAATCGAGGACGAATTGAATCCGTAGAGCAGAATAGCCGAGTTCGGATAGCCGGTATTGTCGCCGACAGCGAGCAACTGGTCGATATTGCCGTCTCCATAGTTGGCGAGAACGACAGCCTCGACGGAATCTTCGGTATATCCGAGCGTAGCCGACTCGTTGGCAGTCGCGGAGAGTCCTCCGTGGTTGTTGCGGATAAACTCGATAAGTTTCTCGACCTCGCCCTGAACGTAAGGGGCATCGGAAGAAGACTGCGTAACGGCGAGTTCCGCCTTGTCCCACTTCCAGCCGGTCGATTTCTGATAAACGGTGAACGTAACGATCGCACGGCGCATGGCGTTGGTCTCGTTCTCCGCAATCGCGATTTTAACCGATGCGTTGCCTGTTCCCGAAGAAGGGAGGGCGACTACCCAACTCTGGTCGCTTTCCACCGTCCAGTACGAATCGGCAGTAACGGCTACATCCATATCCTTACCGAACTTGGCGATGGAAACGGAAGGCGTATCGATGCTTATCGACGGACGCTGACCGGTGAGATCCGACGACTCGTAAATGTACACGTCGCCGTTATCGCATCCCGTCATGGCACTCATCGAAAACAGTGCAATCGAACACGCAAAAACTTTGAAAAGGTTTTTCATGATGTTGATTTTTATTGAATTGTTCATAATAATTTGTTATCTCATTCTCTGTTTCGCTATTAAATCGTCATAAAATAGACACAAATTTAATACATTTTTTCTCGTTTCAAAAGAAACATATAAAATTTTTGGCGAAGTTGCCGAAGATGACACACATATAGCCCATAAACGCAATATGGCGGTATCCTGCGAAAGATACCGCCATACCGCATGAATCGACGCGCTATCTGATTCTGTCGAGCGAACGCACGAGCAGTTCGTCGCGGAATATCGCCCGCATGGCGAGTGCGACGAACACTATCGCCACGACAGGCATTATCGCACCGAAGCGAATCGCCGATGCCGGAAATGCAGTCGCCTCCACGACCCGCTCGGCAAGCAGATAGTATATCGTCATAAACGCTATGTCGCCTAAAAGCAATACAAGTTCCACGCCGCACAGGCGGATTTGCAACTGTCTGTGCTTGTACAAGAATATCGTTACCAGCGGCAACAGTGCCGACAGCGAAAGCAGAATGCCCATCCAAAGTGCGGATTCCGCGTATACTCCCTCGCTATCGGAGAGTTCGAATGCCGACAGCGTCAGTTCCGTACCTCCACCTGTAAAAGAGGCTATCGGTGTAAAAATCGCAACAGCAAGCAACGCCGCAGCGACGAGCAGGTATAAGGATTGTATTCTCTGTATCATATCTTTTTATCTATCAAATATTTGTTTCTGTCGCTCGAATTGCGGTTGGTCAGTTCGCCGATGAATCCGGCAAGGAACAACTGGACGCCGAGAATTATAGCCAGTATCGCCAGATAGAACAGCGGCTGGTCGGTTACCGCACGCAGCGGCATGTCGTTCAACTGCTTGTACAACTTGTCGGCGATTATCCACACGGTCGTGAACCCTCCGATAAGGAACATCAGCGTGCCGAGTCCGCCGAAGAAATACATGGGCGAACGCCCGAAATGCGACATGAAGGTAACGGTAATCAAATCGAGATAGCCTTTGAGCATCCGCTCCATGCCGAATTTCGACACACCGTATTTTCGCGCCTGATGATGCACCACCTTCTCGCCGATACGACCGAATCCGGCATATTTGGCGAGAATCGGGATATACCGGTGCATTTCGCCGTAAACCTCAATCGACTTGACGACATTGCGGCGATAACATTTCAGACCGCAGTTGAAATCGTGCAGACGGATTCCCGATACGCATCGCGCAGTCCAGTTGAAGAATTTGCTCGGCAGGCGTTTCGACAGAGGGTCGAAACGGTGCTTTTTCCATCCCGACACGAGGTCGTAACCGTCGTCCGCAATCATTCGACGCATTGCGGGAATCTCGTCGGGCGAATCCTGCAAATCTGCATCCATGGTAAATACGACTTCGCCTTCGGCAGCCTCGAATCCGCAATAAAGAGCGGCGGACTTGCCGTAATTGCGCATGAACCGTATCGCCCGCAGGTTTTCGGGAAACTCCTCCTTCAATCGGCACACGACGCTCCACGAATCGTCGGACGAGCCGTCATCCACCATGATGACCTCGTATGATAAAGAGTTTTCGCGGCACACGCGGTCAATCCATGCCATAAGTTCGGGCAGCGACTCTCGCTCGTTGTAGAGCGGTACGACGACCGATATGTCGAGACTATTCCGCATCGTCCAATTCGTCGCCAAACAGTTTCGGTGCGCGCTTTATCACGGCGGCGATAATCAGTCCGAGTAAAAGTCCGGAGAACAGATACGACCATGCACCCGAAAAGACGGTTTTTATGAGCGACGGTTCGGACTGCGACTCCAACTGCGAGAACAACTGTTCGTACACGCTCTCCATCGAAGCCGGAATCTGGCTCGATGCGAGGACGTTCTGCATCATCTGCATGTAGCCGGCGATATAGTTGTCATAGCCTATCGCGAAATGACGGAACAGATATCCGCCCGATGCGACGATGACGCCCGCCAGCACGGCAACCGAAACGACGTAGCCCAAACCTTCGCCATAGGAAAAATATTTAGGGTCGCGGCGGCTCTCGTATACGGCGAGCGAATAGTTTTTGGCGAACCGGTACAGCAGCCAGATGTACACGACCGTAACAGCGATTGACTCAACCCCGACAAACGACATCCAGCCGATAGTTCCGCCGTAAATCATCGCGGACTGTTCCACAAGATTCGATGCCAGCATCAGTACACCCAAAATCGCACCTTTGGAGAGTACCTCGTTTCCGAAATTTACATTTTCCATAATCATTATGATTTGTTAAAATCAAGTCTTTACAAAGATAGTGCAACGTATTGCGTTCGACAAACCCCGCAACGCCGACACCTATCTTTCGTCATGTTTTACGGCAACAAATATACGAATAAGCGAGCGCAATGCCAAATTTATTTGAGCATTGCCGAGCGTGAGTATATAAGGCGAAGCCAAATTGCGAATAAGCGAGCGAAATCAAAAATTTGATTTCGATTTTCTTCTTGTTACCCACCCCCTAAATCCCCCGCCTGTGCGGGGGACTTATTTTTTCAAATTTATTTGAGCATTGCCGATTTCCTTAATATCCTTAAAGTCCTTATCCCCTCCTACCTTATATTCCGTCGTGCCAATTCAGCCGAATATCGGCGCGAATTCTCGTTGTGTTCCCTCAATGTCCGCGCGAAATTGTGTCTGCCGTCGAACTCGGGACGCGCACAGAAATAGAGATAGTCGCTCTTTTCATAATCGAGAACCGCATCTATCGCCGCAATACTCGGAATGCAGATAGGTCCCGGCGGCAATCCTCGATGACGGTAGGTATTGTACGGCGAATCATAGCGCAGATGCTCGTTCAACACGCGCCGCAGGTCGAACCGCCCCATGGCGAATTTCACCGTCGGGCAAGCCTGCAACGGAATTCCGCGGCGCAGCCGGTTCATGTAAACGCCGGCTATTTTCGGCATTTCGTCGCGCATCTTGGTCTCTTCGTAGACTATCGAAGCGAGCGTCATCACTTCGTAGCGAGATAATCCGGTACGCGCGAGTTTCGCATCGCGTCCGGCTGCCCAGAACCGGTCGTATTCGCTTTTCAGCCGTCGCAACAGCCGCTCCGGCGCGACCGTCCAATATACTTCATACGTATTCGGAATGAACATCGCCATCAGACTGTCTTCGGCGAAGCCCAACTCCTCGCGCAACGCCTTGTCGTTCATCGCAGCAAGCACCGATACCGAATCCGCTTCGATTTGCGACGCGATTTTTCCGGCAAGTTGCTCGGGCGTCCGAGCATTTCCTATGACTATCCGCACGGGAGTCTGCTCGCCGAGTTTAATCATTCGCGCAACGTCCATCACGCTCATGCCGTCTTTCAGTACATAACGACCGTGCCGAAAACGGTTTTCGAGATTGATGCGCCGTGCGTAAACATCGAAAGCCCGACGATGCGAGATATGCTCCGCGATTTCGGCTCGCAGGCCCGCATACGATACGGTATCATATATATATAATGTATACTCCCCTTTTACGCAATTCCCGTAAAACGCATTGCGCGCAAACAACAGTCCTGCAAGAGTGATTGTAACGGCGGCAAACGCCACCGACAAAACGGTTTTATGTTTTTTCATTCCTCAATTAAAATATAAACATGTATGCAAATACGCATCTGCCTATCTACACTGACGTTACAAATATACAAAAAATTCGCGTATGACTAATTTCCGACAACTCAACTTCAAATCCCGTTCAACCCCAAAAATATCGTAAAAAAAGAAAAATTTTTCGCGATTCTATATTTTTTAAAAAATATGATTTATATTTGCATCCGTAACAGGTGAAACAGAAGCGATGAAGTACCTCTATCAGTACATATCACTTATACCGACATCCGCCGCCCGAAAAATCGGGGGGGGGGATTTTTCCGACGTTAGCACCTGACAATCAGAAGTTTTACTACTCAATTCAGACTTTATTCTGCCATTTCTTGCATGACGGAATGAAAATTGCGCCTGATGTTCAATAAAACTCATGTAATCGAATAACAATAAACTCACAAAATATTATTAACTAATAATTTTAAGTATTTATGACTACGAAGAATTACATTAGCCCGGAGATCGACATCTTCAAGTTTGCTGCCGAAGCCGGATTTCAGGTAAGTACCGTATCCGAAGACTCTACCAGCAAATTCAATTACAATGATTCAGACGATAATACCAGTGCCTGGAATTAATTCATCTTTAACAACAAAGAAAACAGTTAGAACAATGAAAAAAATCATAGCATGCATTGCCGTTGCAGCCGCTGTGCTGTCCGGATGTTCAAAAGAATCCAACACAACCGTTGCCGCAGCAGACGAAAGCGGCATCCTCGAATTCACCGGTATCGTCCCTGATACCCGTACCTATCTCGGAGGAAATCATGGTAGCGACCGTGATGTTCTTTGGTCGGCAGGCGACAAACTGACCATTTGGAGCGACGTTAAAACTCCTCTCACATATGTATTGACCGCCGGTGCAGATTCTACCGAAGGAACGTTCACCTACACTCCGACAGTTGCCGCACCTAGCGGCATCACCGGTTCGGAAATCTACGCTATCTACCCACAGAGCCCGAAGACCAGTGTATCCGGCAACGAGGCATATATCGAACTGCCGAGCGTACAGACATGCACTAAGGTAGCGAACTTCGACCAGAACTACAATCCTATGGCAGCCATTGCCAAGGACAACGTTTCCAAGTTGACGTTCCAGAACCTTTGCAGCATCATCGTAATCAAGGTTACTCCTGATCAGGACCTCACAATCAGCAAGATTGTCCTCGATTCCGAATCGACCTCCCTCTGCGGCTCTGCAACCGTTTCGTTCGCAGGCACCACTCCGACGATGACGGTAGCCGCAGGTCAGAATACCTTGACCATCAATACCAACAGCATTGGTAAATTGAACGCCAATCAAGAATACATCTTCTATGCAGTTGTTCCTGCCGGAGAATACAATGATCTTGGTATCAAGATTTTCACTGACAAGGCAGAAGAGCGTGGCGCATATTCCCTCTACAAAGTCCGTACAGCGACCATGAATTTGAAGGCGGGTGAAGTTACAGCCATCGGTGCGACATTCGGTCTTAACACTATTCCGCTTCACCAGTATAAGATTGGTGAGAAGTATCCTTTCGGAGAGAATAAAGAGGCGGAAGGTATCGTATTCGCTCTTGACAATGAAGACGGAACTTCCGGTCGTATCGTGGCATTGCAAGATTGCTCGACAGACGGAAACGAAACATATAAATTTACCGAAACTCCAACCGCTGTAACCATCGGTTCTACCGATCAAAACAATGGTTTGACTAACCAGAACAGTATTCCGGCATCCGAATTGTCTAATTATCCGGCATTCGCAGCCTGCGCCGCCCTCACTACGGGAGGTCTTACATGGTATCTGCCGGCAGTGAACGAGTTACGCGCGATTTCAAGCAACTATGGTACATTGGAGGCAACTTGGCGGACCATTACAAATGCAGGAGAAGATCAGTATATGTTGGACGGCAATTACTACTCCTCGACAGTCAGCGGTACTCGTCCTGCGACCAAAAAAGTATATGTATACGCAGCAGAAGCCGACGAATTTACAAATTCGTTGATTAAAGAAGTCAATAGCGGCAACCACCGAGTACGCGCAGTTGCTCAGTTTGTTGAGAAAAAATAAACGGTTGCTACAATCGGAATAATCCAAAGCCCAGCCATTAAGGCTGGGCTTTGCTTATTCGCTACTATACAACAGTATATAGAATATAAATATATGACACAGCACCTGTTGTTTCTCTAAACAGCCGTTACAATATTTACGTGTAGAATTATATATATGTGTCGAAAATAAATCAGAGCATATTTTTTGCAGAAACGCAAAATATTTATACTTTTGCAGTCGGGTAAGTCTTATACGACCAGCTCCCGCAGAACTCCCCCAGGCGAGGAATCGAGCAAGGGTATGCGGTCGTAGCGGTGCGATATAAGTCGCTTACCCTTTTTTTGTTTCCCACGCATCGGATTAAGGTCGTTAAGGACCTTAAAGACTTTAAGGTCAAGTGGCGTCCTATCTCACTTATATTTTCGCAAATTTTCGCCGTAAAAGTCGGATTTTTCCGATTTATTCATATATTTGCACCCCGTTAACCATTATATATTTTTTATGGAAAATGAGAAAAATTCTTGCTTTGTTGGTAGCGATTCCATGCTACTTCTGTACCTACTCACAAGAGGCTGAGTCCTTGGGAAATACACCCGAACTGACTATCATTCCTCGTTTCGACGTCAATCCTTATATTCCGGTCGGCAATAAGGGTAACGGAGGCGTCGATTTCAGCAACTCCTCTCTCTACACGGTATTCGAAGGGAATATCGGCGAGCACTTCTCCTATTCGATGTGCAATCACTGGCTCTCGACCGACCCGAAATCTCTCTACAAAAACTCATTCCGTTCCGACGACAACAACTGGGTCGATTGGCTGACGCTGTCGTACTCCGTAGGCAATTTCACGTTTTCGCTCGGCAAGGACATGATGGCTATCGGAGGTTACGAACTCGACGCAATGGATGTCGATTCGCACATCAATCTCAGTTCCGGTTTCTGGAACAACATCGCGATATATCAGTGGGGCGGTAAAGTCGAATACTCCCCTACCGAATCGTCCACGCTGGCTTTCCATTTCACCACGTCGCCTTTCGCCGAACGACCGTTCGCGGGTAAACTCTTTACCTATTCGCTCTATTGGAGCGGCGAATACGGCTGTTTTTCGCCGATATGGTCGGCGAACTTCATGGAATACGAACGGGGACGTTTCATATCCATAATATCGCTCGGCAACAGGTTCGACATAGGCGATTTCGCGATAGAACTCGACTACATGAACAGGGCATCGTCCACAAAACGGTTTTTCGACCAGGAGATGTCGCTCATAGGCAAATTGTCGTACAACCTGAAAGACAAGGCAGAATTTTTCATAAAAGGCGGATACGAGTTCCGCCACGGCGACGAAGACCTGTTCGGATGCGGCGACGATTGGGAAATCGACGGCAGCATAGTCCCGACAGGCATCATGCGGCGAAAGGATTATGCGTTCTACGGCGCGGGCATACACTATTATCCGCTCCGCAACAGTCGGGACCTGCGCATACATGCCGTCGTCGCTGCGAACAACTATTCGAACGACGTATCGCTGACGCTCGGCGCAACATACTATTTCAACCTGACGCGAACCGTATTGCGTCATCGCAGAAAATAGCGTAAACGGATTGTCAATAAATAATTTTCAACCGGTAATGGGTAACAACGAATCAATAATCAAAATCGAGCATCTTTCGAAATCGTTCGGCGACAAGAAGGTACTCAACGACATAAACCTCGAAATCAAACGCGGCGAATTCATAACCTTTCTCGGTCCGTCGGGCTGCGGCAAAACCACGCTTCTGCGACTGCTCGCCGGATTCAACCGCGCCGACGAAGGCTCGATAACGATGGAGGGCAACGAAATATCGGAAGTTCCGCCGCACCTCCGTCCGCTCAATACGGTATTCCAGCGTTACGCGCTGTTTCCGCATCTGGACGTGTACGACAACATCGCATTCGGACTGAAACTGAAAAAGGTTCCGTCGGACGAAATCGACAAGCGCGTGCGCAAGGTATTGAAAATGGTAAGCATGACCGACTATGAAGACCGCGACGTAAATTCGCTGTCGGGAGGTCAGCAGCAGCGTGTCGCTATCGCGCGTGCAATCGTCAACCAGCCGAAAGTGCTGCTTCTGGACGAACCGCTGGCGGCACTCGACCTGAAAATGCGCAAGGACATGCAGATGGAGTTGAAGGAGATGCACAAGACACTGGGCATAACCTTCATCTACGTAACGCACGACCAGGAGGAGGCACTGACGCTCAGCGACACCATCGTCGTCATGAGCGAGGGCAGAATCCAGCAGATAGGTTCGCCGACGGACATCTACAACGAACCGACCAACTCGTTCGTAGCCGATTTCATCGGCGAAAGCAACATACTGAACGGCACGATGATAAAAGACCGCGAGGTTTCGTTCATCGGACACACGTTCGAGTGCGTGGACGAGGGATTCGGCGAACATGCCGAGGTGGACGTGGTAATCCGTCCGGAGGACATCTACATCATTGCCAATGCCGATAACGCCAAATTTACGGGCGTAGTCAAGTCATGCACATTCAAGGGCGTACATTACGAAATGTTCGTCGATACCGACAAGGGATTCGAACTGATGATTCAGGACTACAATCCGTTCGAGGTAGGCTCGACGGTCGGAATGTTCATCAAGCCGTCGGACATCCACGTGATGAAGAAGGAACGTATCTGCAACACGTTCGACGGCGTTATGGTATCGCCGACCCGCGTCGAGATGCTCGGTGCGGAGTTCGACTGTCCGGAATGCGGCATGCAGACGGGCGACGAAGTCCGTGTACGCGTCGATTTCGACAAGGTGGAACTGCTCGACAACAAGGAGGACGGCACGCTTACGGGCGAAGTCCATTTCATCCTGTACAAAGGCAACCACTATCATCTGACGGTCGTTACCGATGACGGCGACAACCTCTATGTAGATACCGACGACATCTGGGACAACTGCGACCTCGTCGGAATCTCGATAGCACCGGAGAACATGCGTATCACCAAACGTGTCTAATTGCGGCGGAAATGAACAGACTGTTGAAAATATCGACCAGAAGGTCGAATTGGGCGATACCCTATTTCATCTTTCTGATGATATTCGTGGTGCTGCCGCTCGTGCTGATTTTCATATACGCATTCAAGGACAACGCGGGCAATTTCACGTTTCAGAACTTCGTGAAATTTGCCACGCAGCCCGAAGCGGTAAACACGTTCATCTACTCCATCGGTATCGCGCTCATCACGACCGTTCTTTGCATCCTGCTGGGCTATCCTGCCGCCTATATCCTGAGCGACAAGAGCCTTAACAGGTCGCAGATAACCGTCGTACTGTTCATCCTGCCGATGTGGATAAACATCCTCGTGCGCACGCTCGCTACGGTGGCTCTGTTCGACTTCGTGCATATTCCGCTCGGCGAGGGCGCGCTGATATTCGGAATGGTCTACAACTTCCTGCCGTTCATGATATATCCTATCTACAATACGATGCAGAAGATGGACCACTCGCTGATAGAGGCTGCCGAAGACCTCGGAGCAACATCGGGCAAAGTGTTCTGGAAAGTCATTATGCCTCTGTCGATGCCGGGTGTGATGAGCGGAATCATGATGGTATTCATGCCGACTATATCGACGTTCGCCATCGCCGAACTGCTGACGATGAACAACGTGAAACTATTCGGTACGACGATTCAGGAGAACATCAACAACGGAATGTGGAACTACGGTGCGGCACTGTCGCTAATCATGCTGATAATAATAGGCGTAACGAGCCTGTTGTCGGACGGTAGCGACACCGAATCGGATAACGAGGGAGGATTGATATGATGAAGAAGTTTTTCGCACAATCGTATCTGTGGCTGCTGCTGGCGATGCTCTATGCGCCGATACTCATCATTGCCATATTCTCGTTCACCGAAGCCAAGGTTTTGGGCAACTGGACCGGATTCTCGACCAATCTCTACACGTCGCTCTTTTCGGGCGGAGTGCGGCACTCGCTTGTCGATGCCATAGAGAATACGTTCACGATAGCCCTGATTGCCGCAGCGGTTTCGACGCTGCTGGGCAGCATAGCGGCAATCGGCATATTCAACATGCACGGTCGCAAGCGTCAGGCAATCACGTTTCTGAACAACATTCCGATGCTCAATCCGGACATCATAACCGGTATCTCGCTGTTCCTGCTCTTCGTAAGCCTCGGCATAACGCAGGGATATCTGACGGTCGTACTCGCGCATATCGCATTCTGCACGCCATACGTCGTGTTGAGCGTAATGCCGCGACTGCGACAGATGAACCCCAATATTTACGAAGCGGCTCTCGATTTGGGGGCGACGCCGTTTCAGGCACTCCGCAAAGTCATCATGCCGGAGATTAGGTCAGGCATGATTTCGGGATTCATCCTCTCGTTCACGCTTTCAATAGACGACTTCGCGGTTACGATATTCACCATCGGAAATCAGGGACTGGAAACGCTGTCCACATTCATCTATGCGGACGCCCGCAAGGGAGGACTTACGCCCGAACTGCGACCGCTTTCGACAATCATTTTCGCCACGGTATTGCTGCTGCTCGTAATCATCAACATCCGTGCGCACCGCAATGCCAAAAAACAACAAACGACAAATTAAAAATCGAGAAATGAGGAAATTCATCAACTTCGTATTCGCATCGGCAATCGCGCTGATGACATTCGCAGGCTGTGCAAAGGAGGACAACCGCGAAAACATTCTGAAAATATACAACTGGGCGGACTACATCGACGAAGACGTCCTTACCGAGTTCAAGGACTGGTACAAGGAGCAGACCGGCGAAGACGTTACGATAATCTACCAACTGTTCGACATCAACGAAATCATGCTCGCCAAAATCGAGCGCGGACACGAGGATTTCGACGTCGTATGCCCGTCGGACTATATTATCGAGCGAATGCTGCGCAACGACCTGCTGCTGCCTATCGACCGTGATTTCGGCGACACGCCGAACTATATCGACGGCAATCTGTCGCCTTACATCGTCGATTGCTTCAACAAAATCGACGGACACGGCAAGAATGCCAACGACTATTCGGTCGGCTACATGTGGGGAACGACCGGCATACTCTACAACACCAAATACGTAACCGAGGAGGAGGCTTCGACATGGTCGATTCTCCAAAACGAGAAATTCGGCGGCAAGATATTCGTCAAGGACGCATTCCGCGACGTTTACGGTCCTATCCTCGTCTATCTCAATCAGGATGAAATCGCATCCGGCAAGGTTACGCTCGACGAACTGATGTACGATTCGTCGGACGAATCCATCGCACGCGTCGAAAATTATCTGAAAGATGCGAAGAAATACATCGCCGGCTGGGAGGCCGATTTCGGCAAGGAGATGATGACCAAGGAGAAGGCATACGTCAATCTGACATGGAGCGGCGATGCGGTATGGGCAATCGAGGAGGCTGCCGCAGTGGGCGTTTCGCTCGACTACGCGGTACCGAAAGAGGGCAGCAACGTATGGTTCGACGGATGGGTAATCCCCAAATATGCCAAGAACGTCAAGGCGGCGAAATATTTCATCAACTTCCTGTGCCGTCCCGACATCGCAATCCGCAACATGGACGCTATCGGTTATGTAAGTGCGGTAGGCGCACCTGAGGTTCTCGAAAACCGCACCGACGATTCGCTCGACGAAACGTCCGACGTAAGTTATTTCTTCGGCGAGGGTGCCGACAGCGTAAAAATCAACCGCGTACAATATCCGTCCGCCGAGGTCATCGCCCGTTGCGCCATGATGCACGATTCGGGCGACCGCACCGAACAGATGCTCGAAATGTGGTCGCGCGTCAAGGGCGACAATATCAACACGGGAATCATCATCATCTGTGCCTGCGCCCTTATCGGACTGCTCGCTCTCGCATTCGCAAGACGCAGCAAACGTTCGAAGAAACGCCGCTCGAAGAGATAGGAATCGCGAACAACGAAACAGTTACAAAGTCCTTAAAGCCGTTAATGTCTTTAAGGACTTTTTTATTACATCAGAAAGAGAATCATGCACTGCGCAAAGACCACGCGCAGGAACATCACCAAAGGATATACCGTCGCATAACTGATTGCAGGCATGTCGCTGCCGGCGATATTGTTGGCGTATGCGAGCGAAATGGGATTGGTCATGCTGCCCGACAGCACGCCCATAAGCGTATAGAAATCCATGCGGTAGACAAGACGTGCGTACACTCCCACCAGTATTACCGGAATCATCGCAATCAGCGTCGCATAAATCATCCACACATAGCCGCCGTCCACGACCGCCTCGACGAATCCGTTGCCCGACGCAAGACCGACGGCGGCAAGGAACATGGCGAGTCCGACCTCACGGAGCATCAGATTCGCGCTCAACGTCGTATAGGTTATCAAGTGCCAGTGCGTACCGAAACGTCCGATTAGGATAGCCATTATCATCGGTCCGGCGGCAAGCCCGAGTTTTACCGGCTGCGGGATATTGAACAGCGGAATCGAACCGACAAGCACTCCGAGTGCTATTCCGAGAAAAATCGTCAGTATATGCGGCTCATGCAGTTTTTTCAGCGAATTTCCGAGCAGGTCGGCGACCTTGTTTATCGCATCCTCCGAGCCGACGACCATCACCTTGTCGCCCAACTGCAACTCCATGCCCTGATGCGGGATTATATCGACACCCGAACGGTTCACGCGGGTAATGTTGATACCGTATTTGGTGCGCAGGCGAAGGTCTACGAAGCGTTTTCCGTTGATTTCGGGACGGGTGATTACAATGCGCCGCGAAACCAGTTTGCCGTCGAACTCGCCCCACTCCGCTTCGAGCATGTCGACCTCCTGACCGAGGAACGTCAATATAGCCTGTTTGTCCTCGGGATTGCTGACGACGAAAATCTTGTCGCCGCGATAGATTTTACTGTCCGAATCGGCGACGAAAGCCTTGTTGCCGTCGTGCGAGATACGCGATATCACGAACGGGCGGTTAATCAGCGAACGGATTGTTCCGACCGTCTGCCCTCCGATACGGTCATTGGTAATCTCGATAGAGTATTTCGCCGCGAACTTGTTCTCGCCGCTCATGGCACGCAAAGCCTCGTTCTCCTTTTCGTAATCGACTTTCAGCACGAAGCGCAGAATCACGAAAGCGATTATCACCGCGACGATACCGAACGGATACGACACGGCGAAACTCATCGGAATAGACTGGTCGTTGATTCCCGTAACGTCGATGTACGCCTGCTGCGCCGCACCCATGGCGGGCGTATTGGCGACGGCACCGGTAAGCACTCCGACCATCGTTTGCAACGGAATGCCGCTGAGCAGATGGAACACGTATGTGCATACCATGCCGAGCAGCATGACGAGCAGCGAAATCCAAATCAGTCTGATTCCGCCCTGACGCAGCGACGAAAAGAAACCCGGTCCGATTTGCAGACCTATCGAAAAGACGAACAGCGTCAATCCGAAATCGCGGGCGAAAACCAGCGTTTCCGAATCGAGGAACATGCCGAAATGGCTTGCCGCGATACCTGCGAAAAGAATCCATGTAGGACCCAGCGACACTCCGCACACCTTGATTTTGCTCAGTGCCGCCCCTACGGTAATGACTATCGCCAGAACGAATATCGAATGGGCTACACCCTCTCCGAAAAACATCGATTGAATAAAATCCATAACTTCCATTATGCCTATCGACGGGTGCGGCGTCAGACAGTCGCCCGCCCGCATTTTTCTCCGCTCGGCAATCCCAATACGCTAATACTGCGCCGAATCCGCACGCGCCGATTATGTTTCAGGCGGCAAATATATAAATTAAGAGCGACAAAACTGTTTTACCTGCCGAATATTTTACTACCTTTGTGAAGTCAAACCCTTCCGTACTATGAATAAAGTCAATATCGAACGCTCGCACCGCATGGACGGTACAGGCGAGTATTATTTTTCGAGACGTCTGCGCGAAATCTCCGAAATAGAGGCTTCGACAGGACGCCAAATCATCAAACTCGCAATGGGCAGCCCCGACCTCCCGCCGGCACAGGCGGTAATCGACCGTCTGTCGAAAGAGGCGCAGCGTCCGGACGTTCACAAATATATGCCGTTCAACGGCACGCCGCTTCTGCGCAAGGCTTTCGCCGACTGGTACAGACGCTGGTACGGCGTCGAACTCGACTACAACGGCGAGGTTCTGCCGCTCATCGGTTCGAAAGAGGGAATCATGCACATCTGCATGACGTTCCTCAACAAAGGCGACAAGGTACTCGTCCCTAACCCGGGCTATCCGACATACAGCGCAGCCGTAAGGCTCTCGGGCGGCGTCATGCAGCCGTACGCGCTCAACAAGGAGAACGGATTCCTGCCAGATTTCGATGCAATCGAGAAAGAGGGTGTCGAGGGTGTGAAAATCATGCTCGTGAACTACCCCAACATGCCGACCGGACAGGTGCCGACCGAAGATTTGTTCGAAAAGATAATCGCATTCGGAGCGAAGCACAACATACTGATTATCCACGACAACCCTTACAGTTTCATCCGCAACGGCAGCAAGCCGATAAGCATAATGGCGGTAGAGGGTGCGAAAGACGTTGCGATGGAGATGAACTCGCTGTCGAAGGGACACTCCATGGCAGGCTGGCGCGTCGGCGTAATAGTCGGCAAGAAAGAGTGGATAGACTCGATTCTGTCGTTCAAGAGCAACATGGACACCGGTATGTTCTACCCTATTCAGGCTGCTGCGGAAACCGCTCTGTCGCTCGGCAACGAATGGTTCGACGAACTCAACGCGATATACTACGAACGCGAGAAAGAGGGTTACGCCCTGCTCGACGCACTCGGCTGCAAATACCGTCCTCATCAGGCGGGACTGTTCATCTGGGCTGAAATTCCGGAGGATTACGAGGGCGACTGCTTCGCATTCTCGGACGAGGTACTGGAAAAATGCGACGTGTTCCTGACACCCGGCGGAATTTTCGGCAGCGAGGGACGCAGATACGTCCGCATCACGCTGTGCTGTCCGGCAGAACTGCTGCGACGTGCGACCGAAAACGTCAAGGCTCGTCTGCACGCATAGAGGCACCCGCTTTTAGCGTAAAATAAAAGGCTCAATCTTTGGCGATTGGGCTTTTTTTATTATCTTTGGATGTTTTTACGCATCTACGAATGCGCAAAAAACTGACAAGACAATAAAACCCTTAAAAACCAACTATATGAAAGGCATTGTACTCGCCGGAGGAAGCGGCACGCGGTTATACCCCATAACCAAAGGAGTCAGCAAACAACTGCTGCCGATATACGACAAACCGATGGTTTACTATCCGATTTCGGTACTGATGCTCGCCGGAATCCGCGATATACTGATAATATCCACACCGGATGACCTGCCGTCGTTCCGCCGTCTGCTCGGCGACGGTTCGGAATTCGGAGTGCGGCTGTCGTATGCCGAACAGCCGTCGCCGGACGGGCTTGCACAGGCATTCATCATCGGCGAAGAGTTCATCGGCGACGATTCGGTATGTCTGGTGCTCGGCGACAATATATTTCAGGGAGCCGGTCTTGCCGAACTGCTTTCCGACGCGGTCAAGACCGCCGAAGTCGAAAACAAGGCAACCGTATTCGGCTACTGGGTGGACGACCCCGAACGTTACGGCGTGGCGGAGTTCGACCGGAACGGCAACTGCCTCTCGATAGAGGAGAAGCCGAAAGAACCCAAATCCAACTATGCGGTCGTAGGTCTGTATTTCTATCCGAACAGCGTGGTGGAGATAGCGAAGCACATCAAGCCGTCGGCACGCGGCGAATTGGAGATAACGACCGTAAATCAGGAGTATCTCGCGAAAAAGGATTTGAAGGTCAAAATCTTCAAGCGCGGGTTCGCATGGCTCGACACCGGCACCCACGATTCTCTGGCTGACGCTTCGATATTCGTCGAGATGATAGAAAAGCGGCAGGGGCTGAAAATCGCATGTCTCGAAGAAATCGCTTTCGACAAGGGCTGGATTACAAAAGATATGTTACGCAAGGTAGCCGAGCCGATGGCGAAGAACCAGTACGGACAATACCTGCTCAAAATAGCAAACAATTCGCAACAATGGAAGTAATAAAGACAGAAATAGAAGGTGTCGTAATCATCGAGCCGAAGATATTCGGCGACGAGCGCGGATACTTCTTCGAAAGTTTCAACGCCGCCGAGTTCGCCCGCAAGGTCGGAGTGAACACCGTGTTCGTGCAGGACAACGAATCGAAATCGAAATACGGAGTTCTGCGCGGACTGCATTTTCAGAAAGGAGAGTTCGCACAGTCGAAACTCGTGCGCGTTGTCGAGGGTCGCGTAATCGACGTAGCCGTCGATATCCGCTGCGGTTCGCCGACATTCGGCAAACATGTAGCCGTCGAACTGTCGAAGGAGAACAAACGCCAACTGTTCATCCCGCGCGGGTTCGCCCACGGATTCGCCGTATTGAGCGAGGAGGCGGTATTCCAATACAAATGCGACAACCTCTACGCACCCGACCATGAGGGTGCCATCGCATGGAACGACCCGAAAATAGGCATCGACTGGCAGATACGTCCGGAAGACGCCATATTGTCGGAAAAGGACAAAAAACATCCGACGCTCGACGAAGCGGAGGAGTTGTTCGACTATAATACGGACTATTATGCTTAATATTCTTATAACCGGTTCCAACGGACAGTTGGGCAACGAAATGCAGCGTCTCGGCGCGACGTCCGCCAACAATTACATCTACACGGATGTCGCCGACCTCGACATTACGGACAAGGAGGCAGTGGAACGCTATGTGTCAAAAGTTGACACAAACATAATCGTGAACTGCGCCGCATACACCAATGTGGACAAGGCGGAAGACGACATCGCGACGGCAAGAAAGATAAACTGCGACGCGGTACGCAACCTCGCCGAAGCGGCGAAAGCGCACAACGCAACGTTGATACACGTTTCGACGGACTACGTCTTCGACGGGATGAGCAACATTCCGTTGCGCGAGGACGACCCGACATCGCCTACCGGAGTTTACGGCATAACGAAACTCGAAGGCGAGCAGGCGATAGCGGAGAGCGGATGCAAGGCATTGATTTTCCGCACGGCATGGCTCTATTCGGAGTTCGGCAACAACTTCGTGAAGACCATGATGCGTCTGACATCCGAGCGCAAGAACCTGAACGTCGTATTCGACCAGGTCGGAACTCCGACATACGCGGGAGATTTGGCAAGAACGATATTCGACATCATCGAAAACGGGACATACGCCGGAAATGAAGGCATCTACCACTTCTCGGACGAAGGAGTCTGCTCGTGGTACGATTTCGCATGCGCGATAGCGGAACTGGCAGGCAACACGGATTGCGCCATCGCACCGTGCCACTCCGACGAATTTCCGTCGAAAGTCAAACGACCGAACTACTCGGTACTCGACAAGACGAAAGTAAAACGCACGTTCGAAATCGCGATACCACATTGGAGCAAATCGCTGGAAAAGTGCATGGAAACATTGAAATCGAAACAATAATTACGATATGGAATTCAAACGCAACATACTCATAACCGGCGGTGCGGGCTTTATCGGCTCGCACGTCGTGCGACTTTTCGTGAACAAATATCCGGATTATCGCATCGTCAATCTCGACAAACTCACGTATGCCGGCAACCTCGCGAATCTGAAAGACATCGAGCAGAAGCCGAACTACGTTTTCGAGCGTGCCGACATCTGTGATTTCGATACGGTATGCGGACTCTTCGCCAAATACGACATCGACGGAGTGATTCACCTCGCCGCCGAAAGCCATGTAGACCGTTCGATAAAAGACCCATTCACGTTCGCCAAGACCAATGTTCTCGGAACGTTGTCGCTCTTGCAGGCGGCACGGCTCTACTGGGAAGCGAAACCGGAACGTTACGAGGGCAAACGTTTCTACCATATCTCGACCGACGAGGTTTACGGAGCGTTGGAACTGACCCGTCCGGAGGGCGTACACTCCGACATCAGCGCACATGAGGTCTACGGCGACGAATTCTTCACCGAAACGACCAAATACAATCCGCATTCGCCGTATTCGGCATCCAAGGCGTCGTCCGACCATTTCGTTCGGGCGTTCCACGACACCTACGGCATGCCGACCGTCATAACCAACTGTTCGAACAACTACGGTCCGTATCAATTCCCCGAGAAACTGATTCCGCTGTTCATCAATAATATCCGTCACGGCAAGGCGTTACCGGTATACGGCAAGGGCGAGAACGTCCGCGACTGGCTTTACGTGGAAGACCACGCAAGGGCAATCGACACGATATTCCACAACGGCAAAGTCGCCGACACATACAACATCGGCGGATTCAACGAGTGGAAGAACATCGACCTTATCCGCGTAATCATCAAGACGGTAGACCGTTTGCTCGGCAATCCGGAGGGGACATCGGAGCATCTCATCACGTTCGTAACCGACCGTGCGGGACACGACATGCGCTACGCAATCGACTCGACGAAACTCAAAAACGAACTCGGCTGGGAGCCGTCGCTCCAATTCGAGGAGGGCATCGAAAAGACTGTACGCTGGTATCTCGACAATCAGGAGTGGATGGACAACATCACCTCCGGCGAGTACGAACGTTACTACGACGACATGTACGCCAACAGATAGACAGCCGAATATCAATGCAAGCAACGGCAAATGGACATAAAGCGTAATTTCATATACAATGTAATCCTGACACTGTCGACATACGTCGTCAATCTCATTCTGTTCCCGTACATCACGCGCGTATTGGGGGTGGAACAGTTCGGCGTAATCGGATTCGCAAGACAGACGGTGGACTTTTTCATACTGTTTGCGATGCTGGGAATCGGAATCGTCGGGGTTCGCGAGATAGCCGTGTGCGGCGACGACATAAAACGTCGGACGCAGGTATTCTCGTCGCTGGTTACATTGTCCGTAATAACTACGCTCGTAGCCTCTGTCGTCTACGTAGGTACAATCTTCGCCGTACCGAAAATGCACGACAATCTGCCGCTGATGCTCGTCGGACTGTCGCGTCTGATATTCAACACACTGTTGTTCGAATGGTTTTTCCGCGGAATCGAACATTTCCGGTACATATCGCTGTGCTCCATATCCATCAAAATAATATACATAATATCGGTATTCGCATTCGTGCATAACAGCGACGACTGTATAGTATATTTCGCACTTACAAGCGGAACGGTAGTCCTGAATGCGCTGGTAAATATCGTATATATCCGAAAATGGGTAAGTTTCTCGTTCGCCGACATACGTATAAAAAATTACATAAGCCCGATACTGCGTACCGGTTCCTACATGATAATTACATCGATGTATACCACGTTCAACGTAATATATCTCGGAATCGTAAACACGGACACCGAAGTCGGCTATTATTTCGCGGCGACAAAAATCTATACAATCATTCTCGGCATCTATACGGCATTCTCCAATGTCATGTTCCCGCGAATGTCGCAACTGATAGCGCAGCACGACAATAAGAGCATAAAACACAATCTGGACATATCGTTTGACATATTGCTGATGTTCGCATACCCCATTATCGCATTCTGCATCATTATGGGACCGGAACTAATAACGCTTTTGTCGGGCGACGGCTACGAAGGTGCGATTGTACCGATGCAAATCATCATCGTTCTGCTTCTGGTCGTCGGAATCTGCCAAATCATAGTAATGCAAATCGTCATACCTCGCAACGAAGACAATACGCTGCTTAAAGCATCGATAATGGGCGCATGCGTCGGCATCGTATGCAACATAATCTTCGTCAAAGAACTCGGTGCCATAGGCTCAGCGATAGTTCTGCTCGTTTCGGAGTTCTCGGTATTCGCATTCTATGCGACCTATCTGCACAAATCGCATATTTTCGATATTCCGTACCGGAAAATCGTCAAGCATGCCGCAGTCGGAATACCGTATGTCATTATATGCCTCGGTTGCAGCGTGGCGGACGTACATATAGTATGGCGTCTCGCGACGTCAGCGGTATTGTGCATAGGATATTTCGTTGTATTGCATCTGTTCATATTGAAAACTCCGGTAGCATACCGGTTAATCGGAATCGAGAGGTAATGTTGCAGGTATCAGTCATAATAGTAACGTACAATACGCTCGGCATCACCAGTCAGTGTATCGATTCCATATGCGGACATACCGAAGGCGTCGATTTCGAGGTAATCGTCATAGACAACGCCTCGTCGGACGGAACCAGACAGGTGCTGGAAAACGATTCGCGAATCAGATACATATACAGCAGCGAGAATCTCGGATTCGGACGCGCGAACAACCTCGGAATGCGGGAAGCAAAAGGAAAATACCTTTTCCTGCTAAATTCGGACACACTCCTGCTGAACAACGCGGTAAGGATATTGTACGAAACCGCAGAATCCTACACGGGCAAACTCGGCGTAATGGGTACGATTCTGCTCGACAGACGGCAGCAGCCGACACATTCGTTCGGCAGATTCATCACGATATGCAATTCGCTGTCCGACCCGTTCGAACGGATATATTGCAGGCTGACGCACAAAAAATCCGAAATCTACAATCCGGAAATACCCGAGTCGCCGGTAAAGGTCGAATACGTTTCCGGAGCGGACATGTTTCTGCCCAAATCGGTATTCGAGATTACGGGAGGATTCGATTCGGATTTTTTCATGTATGCGGAAGATGCGGAGTGGCAATACCGGATGGCGAAAGCGGGTTACGACCGCGTAATCATTCCGGAACCGCGCATAATACACCTCGAAGGAGCGAGCGACGCTTCGACGCGCAGAGAGTGGAGTTATACGAGGTTGTACAATGCGATGAGCAGCCGCATGATTTATATTAGGAAGCACTACTCCCGCGCAGCGTATACGGCATTCCGTATCGCATACGCGGCAGTACGCATTCCGACGATAATCGCTGCCGATTATTCGGGCAGACAAAAATTGTCGTTATTGAAACTTTTAACGGTAAAAAACTTGTAACAACGTGCTGTCCCGGGCATTAAATAAATTCTACGTCTTGTTGGTAATATTGTATGTTACGCAACTTATCAACTTTTTGCACTCGGAGATTATAATAAACGCAATATTTTATTCGGCAGTCATCATCGGATTCATTTCGATGATACTATGTTTCATATCGCCATACAAGAACGTTTCGCCGGTCGCCTATATCATCGCAGTATTCGCACTGCTGCTGCCGCTGTTCTGTGCATGGCGAAGTCATGTCGTATTCGGTCAGCCTATATTCTACGGAATCGCCAGAATGCGGTTCATGTTCATATTGCTGTTCGCATTCCACCTGTACTACACCGATTACCCGCTGAAAACGCTTCTCAAACAGATAAATTACGTAAATATATTCATCGCCGCCGCGTCGTCAGTCGCGCTATACGTTTTCAAAATAGACAACGTGGTTGCCGAACAATATTTCTTCTCGACATATTCGGTCGAAGGCGAAGCGGTATCCGATGCGATAAAAGGAGTCAAACTCACCTACTGCTCGTATCTGATAATCGTATCGACAATATATTATCTTATTAAGTCGGTTCGCCATCCGAATCCGAAGAACATATCGATATTGCTGCTGTTCATGTTCTACACGTTGTTCGTGCATAAAGGTCGGCAGCCGTTGGTCGCAATCGGTGCGGTATTCATGGTGCATATACTCGCAAACCTCAATTTCAGGAATGTCGCAATCGGTATCGCGGCATTATGTTCCATCGCCGCCGTAATAGTAAACGACAGTTCGATAATGAAGAGGTACGCCACTATACTCGACGGCGAAAACTCCATGGACACCTCTTTTCTTGCCCGCTTATCCGAGGTAGAATACGTTACTCCGTATATCCAGAAATACCCGATAGCGGGATTCGGACAATTATCGTATCATTTCAACGACGGATTCCAAGGAATCTTCGACGAATATTTCTACATCGAAGACATCGGATTCATAGGGACTATGGCGAAAGGCGGAATCATTCTCCTGATAATGTGCGCCGTATTCTATTATCTGTGCATGAAATACACATATCTGATTAAAGACGACGACACGAGGGCATTCATTCGCAATATGCTGATAGCACTTATCGTATTGTCGTTCATTGGCAGCGAAGCGTTGACAAATTCGCCGTCCATGCTCATATTCCTGATATATCCGATGATATATGCTCCGGTAAAGAAGAAGTACAACGAAAGTTTCCTGCAATTCAGATTATGAGAAAGATATACATATTCGACTATATCGGCGACCACTGCGGAATGCACTATTACAACGCTGCATTCAAGGAGTTGCTGTCCAAAATTCCGGACATCGAAATCGAAATACTGTCGAATTACTCCGACGGCGGAAAATCGCCGTTTCTGAAAAACTTCTACAAACCGAACAAGGTGTTCGGAGTATTCGTCCTTGCATACGATATCATCAAATTTCTGTTCAAACGCATTCGCGAACCGCGCAACCGGTTCATCGTATTATCATACGGCAACATAATAGATGTACTGTTCATATTGTCGGCGTGCATCGTATCGAAAAACACAATCGTCGATGTTCACGAAGCAGTCGCACAGGACAGCGAACACAAAAAGTGGTTCGTCGCACTCTACCGTTTTCTGTACGGCAGATGCGTAAAGAATGTAATCATCCACTCCGAACGCTCCCGAAAATTCATGGAGGATTTCGGTTATAAAGGCAAAATAATGTACGTTCCGCACTTCAAATACTGTCTTACGAAAAAATACGACAAATCGAATATCGCTCCCGACCTGCAAAACGTCATATCCGCCGACCGCAAGAACATATTGTTCTTCGGCAACATGACATACAACAAAGGCGTGGATATTCTGGTAAACGCCTATTCGCATCTTCCGGAAGAGCAGCGCAACAAACTAAACATAATCATAGCAGGAAAGGATTTGGACGGGACAATCGGCAGAACGGAGATTCCGAAAGACGGCAACATGCACGTAATCCTGCGGCATATCAACGACGACGAACTCATAATGCTGTACGGAAATACGGATTTCATTGCACTGCCGTATCGCGTAACGTCCCAAAGCGGCATTCTCGAAATGGCATTCTACTTCAAAAAGCCAATTATCGCAAGCCGCATACCCTATTTCGAGTTCATGCTCAAACAGTTCCCGTCATTCGGCGTGCTGACCGGAAACTCCGTCGAAGATTACGCAGAGACGCTGGCGGAAATCACGGATATGGATTTGAACTCGTTTTATGCAGACAAGGAATACGACATTTACAGCAACCGCAAGGAGATGGACGATTTCGTAGTCGAATTCGGGAAACACATAAACAACCGATACGATGAATAGTCTTATTATCATACTTTTCATAATTGTTGCAGGGAAATGGACGCTGTTTCTGCTTCTCGCACCAGCCATACGGTTCGTATGCGGCAAAAGGATGACATCACGCAATAAAAGCATCCGAAACGACGAATCCGTCCATACAATCGGGGGGGGGAATTCACGCATATCCGTTAAATTATTGAAATCGATTATGCGTTACGTCAGAGGCTACATAAGATACATGGACCTGCAAACGGGGATGATACCTTCGCATACCGTCAGAAAATTCATTTACAGACACATCTTCCTTCTGGATATCGAGAAGACGGCAACGGTATATTACGGCTCGGAGATGCGGGCGCATCCCAATATCCATATCGGACGCGGCAGCATAATCGGAGACCGCGCCATTCTCGACGGTCGCAACGGAGGAATCAGGATAGGAGCCAACGTCAATATCAGCAGCAATGTAAGCATCTGGACGGAACAGCACGACTACAACAATCCCGATTTCGCATGTATTGACATCGGGCAAGGTGAAGTGTGCATCGGAGACAGGGCATGGATAGGTCCCAACGTCATTATTTTGCCGGGTGTTACCATAGAAGAGGGAGCGGTGGTCGCTGCCGGTGCCGTGGTAACCAAAGACGTTCCGGCATTCACTTTGGCAGGCGGTATTCCGGCAAAACCATTGGGGCACCAGAGAAACAGGGACTTAAAATACGAATTCGACGGAAAATACATTCCATTCTATTAGGCTATTATATGGAACGGGCAAAATACGATAACGGAATAAAAAGATACGCAAGACTGATAGCGTTCAAGTTATTGACGACATTGCCGGTTTCGCGTTTCATGCGAGCCGACTTATTCCGTAAACTCGGCGTAGACATCGAAAGAGGGACGGTGCGCATAGGCAAAATACATATCGACACGCTGCATCCCGAGGACATTCACATCGGCTCGGGAACAGCCATTGCGGACGGCTGCACCCTGCTGACGCACTATTACGACGTACACAACCTGAAAGAACACGCATACTGGCGCGGAGAGATACATATCGGCAGAAATTGCTATGTCGGAAGCAATACCATATTTTCGAAACCCGTAACAATAGGAGACGGAGCGGTTATCGGTGCCGGCTCGGTAGTTACCAAGGATATTCCGCCCTATCAGGTGTGGGCTGGCGTTCCGGCACGATTCATTTGCAATCGATTCAATAACGAATCGGAAATTCCGACCGACACATCGATTTTCAAACCGAGATAATAAAATGCAATAATCGTTACACCGATGATTATAAACGAAATAACCGAGAAACGACTTTTCACGCTATTGAGGCTGGCATTGTGGCGGAGCGACGAGGATACCGGCATATTCGACGGTATCACGGAGGCAGAGTGGAGCGAGATATATGCCGTCGCACTCGCGCAAGGCGTGCTTGCCATCACATTCGACGGAGCGATGATGCTGCCGGAAGAGATGCAGCCCGATTTGGACAACAAAATCCAGTGGGGATACAATGTCGAACACATCGAAAAGATATACAAGCACCAAATCGATACGGCATCGAAACTCACACGGTTATTCGCCGACAACGGAATACGGACGATGATTATGAAGGGAATCAGCGTCGCCCGCTACTACCCCGCTCCGTCGCATCGTCAGTTCGGCGACATCGACGTATATCTGATGGGCGATTATGCCAAAGGCAATGAAATCATAGCAGCGAAAGGCATTGCGATAAAATACGAATATTTCGTTCATTCGGAGTTCCGGTTCAACGGAGTGAACGTCGAGAATCACGAACTGTTCGTCAATGCCGATGTAAACGAGACCGGAGCATACGTCCAGCGCGAGTTGAGCCGGCTTGCAGACGACCTTCGCCCGCACCCGTCCGTCGAGGGCGCATTCGTGCCGTCGCCCGAATTCGACGCGCTGTTCCTGACGCGCCATGCCACATGGCACTATGCCCGCGAGTGCATCCGCCTACGCGACTTGTGCGACTGGGCGTTGTTCCTGCATCATGAAGCGGACGGAATGGACAAATCCGAAGTCATCAGGATGCTGCGCGAAAGCGGGCTTGAAAGATACGCATCGATAATAACGTCGATATGCCGCAAATATCTCGGGCTCGACAAGACGCTGCCGTTCGCGGCGGAATACGGCGAATTGTCCGAGCGCGTCAAGAACGACATCATGACGTTCGAGAATCCGGACAAGTTCAAGGACATCGGGTTCTTCCGCGTAATCTACCGCAAACTGCAAAACCGCATCAACAGAAAATGGTGTTACGACCTCGTCGTACCCGACAGTTACTACGGAAACATTCTATACTCGATAAAAAACTATTTGACCGCACCGCTCGGTATATTCAAAGCGAAACTTTAAGTATATGTTAAGAGGCATAATATTCGACATGGACGGCGTGCTGGTGGACAACGCCGAATTTCATGTCCGCGCATTCGAAATGTTCCAACAGCGTTACGGAGTCGGCAAACCGTTCACTACCGACCTGTTCGGACGCACCAACAAGGCGATTCTCGAAATACTGATGCCGGAAACGGTAGCCGAAAAGGGCTGGCACACGCTCTCGCAAGAGAAAGAGGAGGTGTACCGCAACGAATTCCGCGAACAGTTGAAACCCGTCGAGGGACTGCTCGACCTGCTTGCCTCATGCAAGGCGGAGGGGATAAAGTGCGCGATAGGTTCGTCGGCGTGCAGGGAGAACGTGGAGTTCATCATCAACCTGTTCGGGTTGGGGAACTACATCGACGCATGGTGCTGCGAGGACGATGTAACGCTCGGCAAACCCGACCCGGAGGTATACCTGAAAAGCATTGCCAAACTCGGTCTGACGCCCGCTGACTGCGTCGTATTCGAAGATGCGACGGCAGGAATCACGGCAGGTAACCGCGCAGGATGCAAAGTGGTGGCACTCACCACATCCAATCCGCGCGAACTGCTCGAAAAGACGGAAGCCGACATGATAATCGACGACTTCCGCGACATCTCCATCGAGCGGCTGCGGAAACTGGTCGGATAATCAGAGTCTGTCGAGCAGACGGGCGACAGCGGGAATCCTCAATATCGGAATCAGTGCATGTGCAGGCATAAGTCTGCACAATAGCACCTCTATTTTGGTTACGAAACCCGGGATGCAGGTGCGGCGACCCTTGAACATCGCCCGCAGACCTTTACGCGCCAAATCTTCCGCCGACATCATTATGCCCGCACGGCGCAGGCGGCGGCGTGTTTTCGCGTCAAGGTCGTACAGCGGCGTATCGACGGCACCGGGGAATACGGTCGTAACGCTCACGCCGTAATCGCGCAGTTCGTACCACAGCGACTGTCCTAAATTCCGCAGAAATGCTTTGGTCGAACCGTACAGCGACATGGTCGGATACGGCGTCCACGCCGTCATGGACGACATCAGCAGAATGCGACCTCCACGGCGGCGACACATATCGGCTCCGAACAGCCGGCACAACTTGACAGGCGTGGTGCAGTGTATCGCCGTGATGCGGTCTATCGTCGCAGGCGAAGCGTTGGCGAGTTTGCCGAAATGAAGTATTCCTGCATTGCTCACCAGAATATCCACCTCCGCATCATGCTCCATGCACCAGCCGTAAACCGTATCCGCCGACGAGGCTTCGGAAAGGTCGGCATACAACGGCAGAGCCGCCACCCCGTATTCGCGCCGAACGGCTTCGGCAGCCGATTCGTTGTCCTCGCGACGGTTGCTTACGATTATCACGTTATGTCCCTTGGCGGCGAGTTGCCGGGCGTATTCGAGACCGATGCCCGATGATGCGCCTGTAACGAGTGCGAATTTCATACGGCGAAGATAGCGATTTTCGACAAAACCGGTACGACAAATCGATTTTTTCGATAATTTCGCGCTGTAAAAACTCAAACTGCCATGCCGATTCTGAAAGGATTACTTACGGTTCTGTTACTCGCCTGTTCCAACATATTCATGACGCTCGCCTGGTACGGGCAGGTATTGTTCAAGGAGCGCATGTCGCGTCTGGGACTTTTCGCCGTCATCGTCATCAGTTGGCTCGTCGCGTTCGCCGAATACTGCATCATGGTTCCGGCGAACCGCATCGGCAGCGAGGAGTTCGGAGGTCCGTTCTCGATATGGGAACTCAAAGTCATACAGGAAGCCGTATCGCTCGTGGTTTTCACGGTCATCGTCCTGCTCGTAATGAAGAGCGAGAGCTTGCGATGGAATCATGTCGTCGGATTCATATGTCTGGTTCTCGCTGTATTCTTCATCTTCAAAAAATAGGCACGCAGGAGTTCCGAAAAGAACAAATTTACGTCATTAGAGAGCGTAAAGGTCGTAATCTGCAAAAAAATCGCTATTTTTGCGGAAATTAAATATTTATCCATAACAAATGAATATCGAACAATATATATCGGATACGGTATACCGGACTGTGGAGGCTCTCTACGGTCAGGTGGAAAAATCGCAGATTCAGATACAGAAGACCCGCAAGGAGTTCGAGGGCGACTACACCCTCGTAACGTTCTCGCTGCTCAAACTCAGCCGCAAGTCGCCGGAAGCGACCGCGACCGAAATCGGCGAACGCCTCGTTGCGGACAACGGCGAAATCGAGAGTTTCAATGTCATAAAGGGATTCCTTAACATAGTCATCGGCGCATCGTTCTGGTTCGAGCGGTTCGGCGAAATCGTCGCATGCGATAATTACGGTCAGGCTGCGCCTACGGGACGCAACATAATGATAGAATATTCGTCGCCGAACACCAACAAGCCGCTTCACCTCGGGCACGTCCGCAACAATCTGCTGGGTTATTCCGTAGCGCAGATACTCAAAGCCAACGGACATAACGTCATCAAGGCGAATCTGGTGAACGACCGCGGAATCCACATCTGCAAATCGATGGTCGCATGGCAGTTGTACGGCAACGGCGCGACCCCCGAATCGACGGGATTGAAGGGCGACCACCTCGTCGGCGACTACTACGTCGAGTTCGACAAGCACTACAAGGCTGAAATCGCCGAACTCATCGCAGGCGGAATGGATGAGGACGAAGCCAAGAAAAAGGCTCCGATAATGCTGCGCGCGCAGGAGATGCTGCGCAAATGGGAGGCGAAAGACCCTGATGTCTACGCTCTGTGGGAGAAGATGAACGGTTGGGTTTACGCCGGATTCGACGTAACCTACAAGGCGTTGGGCGTCGATTTCGACAAGGTATACTACGAATCGCAGACCTATCTGCTCGGCAAGTCGCTCGTGCAGGAGGGACTGGACAAGGGCATATTCTTCCGCAAGGAGGACAGTTCGGTATGGATAGACCTTACGGCGGACGGACTGGACCAGAAACTGCTGCTCCGCGGCGACGGCACGTCGGTTTACATGACGCAGGACCTCGGCACGGCATTGAGCCGGTTCGAGGAGAACAGTCTCGACGACATGATATACGTGGTCGGCAACGAGCAGAACTACCATTTCCAGGTTCTGAAACTCGTTCTGAAAAAGTTGGGCTACGATTGGAGCGACAATATCTACCACCTCTCCTACGGTATGGTCGAACTGCCTAACGGCAAGATGAAATCGCGCGAAGGCACGGTGGTCGATGCCGACGAACTGATAGCCGGCATGGTGGAGACGGCACGCAACATGTCGGAGGAACTCGGCAAACTCGACGGCTGCTCGAAAGAGGAGGCGGACGAAATATCGACAATGGTCGGACTCGGCGCACTGAAATATTTCATACTGAAAGTAGACCCGAAGAAGACAATGCTCTTCAATCCCGAGGAGTCAATCGACTTCAACGGCAATACCGGTCCGTTCATCCAGTACACGCACGCCCGCATCTGCTCGATACTGCGCAAGGCGGACGAGCAGTGCATCAATTTCAACGACTGCACGTCGGCGGGCGGATGTCTGCCGGAGGAGACCGAGATTATCAAGGCTCTCTGCGACTATCCGAACATCATCGCTGCGGCAGGCGAGAATTTCGCTCCGTCGGTGATAGCCAACTACACTTACGAATTGTGCAAGTCGTTCAACGGCTACTACCACGACCACTCGATTCTCCGCGAGGAGTGCAACACGACCAAACGCATGCGTCTGCAACTCGCCAAGCAGGTGGCGCGCGTTATCGCGTCGTCGATGAAACTGCTGGGAATCGATGTTCCGCAACGAATGTAAAATTTTGCAGACATGGCAGGTTCGAATTTCGTAGATTACGTTAAGATATTCGCACGTTCGGGACACGGAGGTGCGGGTTCGGCGCATTTCCGCCGCGAAAAGTTCGTCGCATTCGGCGGACCCGACGGCGGCGACGGCGGTCGCGGAGGCAGCATCATCCTGCAAGGCGACAGCCAGTATTGGACGCTTATCCACCTCAAATACCAGCGGCACCAGTTCGCCGAGGACGGCGAATGCGGTTCGGGTGCACGGTCGTCGGGCAAGGATGCCAAGGATATAGTGATTCCCGTACCGCTCGGAACGGTCGCGAAGGACGCCGAAACGGGCGAAGTGGTCGGCGAGGTAACCGAGAACGGCGAACAACTCGTTCTGCTCAAAGGCGGTCGCGGAGGTTTGGGCAACTGGCACTTCAAGTCGGCGACGAACCAGACACCGCGCTATGCACAACCCGGCGAGGAGGGTGCGGAGGGCGCATTCATCCTCGAATTGAAGGTTCTGGCGGATGTCGGGTTGGTAGGATTCCCGAATGCAGGCAAAAGCACGCTGCTGTCGGTCGTATCGTCCGCCAAACCGAAAATTGCCAACTATGCCTTCACGACGCTCGAACCGAATTTGGGAATCGTCGAGGTGCGCGACCACAAGTCGTTCGTAATGGCGGACATCCCGGGTATCATCGAGGGTGCGCACGAGGGCAAGGGTCTCGGTACGCGCTTTCTGCGCCATATCGAACGCAACTCGATACTGCTGTTCATGATTCCCGCCGACAGCGACGACATACGCCGCGACTACGGGATTCTGCTCGGCGAACTGACGCAGTACAATCCCGAACTGCTCGACAAGCAGCGGCTGCTCGCAATCACCAAATGCGACATGCTCGACGACGAACTGATGGAGCAGATGCGCAGTCATCTGCCTGAGGGGGTGAAATCAATATTCATTTCGTCGGTTTCGGGGCTCAACATCACGCAACTGAAAGACATGTTGTGGTCGGCATTGCACGAATGATGCGATGCGTCCGGCAAGATACATACCGATAGTTATCGCGACAATATCGTGCATATCCGTCTACGGGCAGGATTTGCACGATTATCGTTATTACAAACTCTTCGAGAATCCGGAAGAAACGGCACCCGAGGAGAAGCCGGACTCGATAACGTCCATACCGAAGCCGACCCGCAAATACGACGCACGGCTGTTCGACTACAACTTCTCTTTCGTCAGGACTTCGCGGCGCGGAGCGACCTTCGGCGAACGCAGAATCACGCTCAACGGGATAGACATCGAATATCTGTCACGCACGGAAGCGGCACGGCTGCAAGTGGCATGCGACGATGCGAACGGCATAATATCCGGCAGCAATACCGCAGGAAACGCTTTCGGCAACATCGCATACCGCAGCGACACGACAACGCAGCATCGGACATCGGTGGCGTTCAACCTTTCATCGCGCAACTACACGGCTGGCATCAACGCCACGACATGTCATGCGCTCGGTCGCGGGTGGAGCATGGCTGCCGACATTACCGCCCGCACAGGACGCGACGCACACATCCGCAGCATCTTCACCAACGAAATATCGCTCAACGCTTCGTTCGTAAAGCGGTTCGGCGACGCGCACCTTCTGTCATTCGCGCTGTTCGTTTCGCCGACCGAGCGCGGAACCCGCCAATCATCGACTGCGGAAGCGTTCACGCTGCGCCGCAACAACCTCTATTCGCCGTCATGGGGCTATCGCAACGGCAAGATATGCAATTCGCATGTCCGACGCGAGTTCGTACCGACTATTGTCGCGGCATACGGCGGAAAACTGTCCGAAAGGACGCGCATCGACATTGCGGCTGGTGCGACACTCGGCAAAAGGCGTTACAGCCTGCTCGAATGGTTCGACGCCCAGACGCCGATGCCCGACAACTACCGTTGGATGCCGAGTTATTTCACAGACACGGATACAGCCGATGCCGTAGCGGAGGCTTGGCGGAACGGCGACAGCCGCTACACGCAGATAAATTTCGACGAACTCATCGCGCGCAACCGGCTGAACGGCGGCGAATCGATATACGCCATAGCCGACCGTGTGGAGCGCATCGCACGGATACAGTTGCGGGCAACGGCGACTACCACAATCGGCGAACGGGCGGAAATCGCCTACGGCATCGACGCTTCGACTGACGACAGACGGCGTTACAAGCAGTTGCGCGACATGCTCGGCGGAGAGTACGTAACGGACATCGACCACTACCTGATAGACGACGACACTTACGGAAACCTTCTACAAAACAATCTGCTTGCACCGAACCGCCGCGCGGGTAAAGGCGACCGGTACGGATATGACTACTCGCTCGTAAAAGGTTCGCTGGCAGCGAGCGCCGCGATAAGTTACAAAACCGACCGTCTGAATCTGAATGCGGCGATAGAAGCGGGATATTGCACCGTACACCGGCGCGGACACTGTCGCAAGGAGTTGTTCGCCGACAATTCGCTCGGCAAGTCACAACGAATCGGACTGTCGCCGTATGCCGTCCGCATCGCCGCAGGTTACGACTTCACCGAACGCCACTTCATGGGTTTCGCCGCCATTGCGCACGGCGATGCACCCGAAGCGGACGACATGTTTCTGCAAGCCGACTACAACAATCGCACAATCGACAATCCGTCGTTAAGAAACACATACGCCGCAGAGTTGAACTACCGATACTCGTCCCCTAAATTCGGTTTGAGCGCGACGCTTTTCGCCTCGCTGTCGAAAAACGGTACGCAGGTCGGGCATCTTTACGACGACACATCGGCAGAATACTGCGACATGGTCGTCAGCGGCATAGACATTCTGCGCTACGGGGCGGAGGTGGAAGCCGACGTCAGAATTACTAAGCATCTGCGAATCTCGCTCGCCGCATCCGCCGGTCGTTACAAGTATGCAGACAATCCGAAAATAACGATGTATACCGACAGCGACAACCGCATAATCTGCGAAAACATCGACAGTTTCGTCGGCGACTGCACGACAGGCGGCGCACCGCAGATTCTCGCCGCAGCCGAAATATCCTATTTCAACCGCGGCTGGGGAGTGAATCTCGGCGCGAACTATGCCGGATTGCGCTATGTTACGCCGTCATTCCTGCGACGCACCGAACGTGTCGCATACGTTGCGGATTCGCCCGAACTGTTCCGAGAGTTCGTCAGTCAGGAGCGGCTGCGCGATGCCTTCACGCTCGACGCCTCGTTATCCAAGACTTTTTATCTCAACAGATTCGACAAGCGCATCTACACGCATCCTTCCAATCCGCGGTTCATCGACCGCTATCCGCGCTCGCGCATAACGCTGTTTCTGTCTGTCCGCAATCTGTCGGGCAACCGCAACATAGTATACAGCGGTTACGAGTCGTCGCGGCTTCACAAGCAGTGGATAGCCGACGGATACACGTTCCGTCCGCAGGCTACACGCTATCTGTACGCCTATCCGCGAACCTATTATTTCTCGATAAGATTCACCTTTTAGACAAAAAAAGGCGTCCGCAATGCGGACGCCTTAAAGAGTAAACCTACTCCCACTCGATGGTTGCAGGCGGTTTCGAGGAGATGTCGTACACTACGCGGTTGACCCCCTTTACCTTGTTTATTATATCGTTCGACACGTCAGCCAAGAACTCGTAAGGCAGATGAACCCAGTCGGCAGTCATTCCGTCCACCGACGAAACGGCACGCAGAGCGACGCAACTTTCGTAGGTGCGCTCATCGCCCATGACGCCCACGCTCTTTACAGGCAGCAGAATCGCTCCCGCCTGCCATACGCTGTCATACAGTCCGTCGCGGCGCAGAGAGTCGATGAATATCTTGTCCACCTCCTGCAAAATGGCGACGCGCTCGTTCGTAACCTCGCCGAGAACGCGGATAGCCAGACCCGGTCCGGGGAACGGATGACGACCGAGTATGCGGTCGTCGATATTCAGCGCACGACCTACGCGGCGTACCTCGTCCTTGAACAGCAGGCGCAGCGGCTCGACCACCTTCAAATTCATCTTCTCGGGCAGTCCGCCGACGTTGTGGTGAGACTTGATTGTGCATGAAGGACCGTTCACCGAAACGGATTCGATGACGTCGGGATATATGGTACCCTGCGCAAGCCACTTGACATTCTCGATGCGCTGCGCCTCGTCGTTGAACACCTCGACGAAGTCGCGACCGATTATCTTGCGTTTCTTCTCCGGCTCCACGACACCGCGCAGGTCGTCGAAGAACTTCTTATGCGCCTTAACGCCCTTGACATTGAGTCCCATGCCTCGGTACGACTCCATCACGTCATCGAACTCGTCCTTGCGCAACAAGCCCGAATCGACGAATATGCAATAGAGGTTCTTGCCGATAGCCTTGTGCAGCAGCACCGCCGCAACCGACGAATCGACGCCGCCCGAAAGTCCGAGTACCACCTTGTCGTCGCCCAACTGCTCGCGCAACGCCTTGACGGTCGATTCGACGAAACTCTCCGACGTCCAGTCCTGACTGCATCCGCAGATGCCGACCACGAAATTGCGCAGCAACTGCATTCCGTCGGTCGAATGATATACCTCCGGATGGAACTGGATAGCCCAAGTGCGCTCGCCCTCGATACGGTAGGCGGCATTGGCGACATCCTCGGTGCTTGCGATGGTCGTATAGCCCTCCGGCAGAGCGACTATGGTATCGCCGTGCGACATCCACACCTGCGTCGGCGACGGAAGTCCTTTCATCAGCGCGTCCTCGCCGTCGGTAACCGTCAGCATCGCACGTCCGTATTCGCGGCTCGGTGCGGGAGCGACATCGCCGCCGTAGGCATAAGCCAGATATTGCGCACCGTAGCACACTCCGAGCAGCGGCAGCACACCCTTTATGCCCGAAAGGTTCGGTTTCGGGGCATTCTCGTCGCGTACCGACGAAGGGCTGCCCGAAAGGATTACGCCGCGCACGCTCTCGTCGAGCGTCGGGATTTTGTTGTACGGATGTATCTCGCAATATACGTTCATCTCGCGCACGCGGCGTGCGATGAGTTGGGTATACTGCGAACCGAAATCGAGTATCAGTATCTTCTCCTGCATCGTCTACTCTCCTCTCGTATAGTTAGGGGTTTCACTCGTAATCGTAATGTCGTGCGGGTGATTCTCGATAACGCCGCTGCCGGTAACGCGGATGAACTTCGCGCTCTTCAACGTTTCGATGTCGCGCGCGCCGCAATAGCCCATACCCGCTTTCAGTCCGCCGACGAGTTGATAGACCGTCTCGCTCAAAGTACCCTTGAACGGAACGCGACCTACGATACCTTCCGGAACGAGTTTGTTTGTATTGACTTCGCCGTCCTGAAAATAGCGGTCTTTCGAGCCGGCTTTCATCGCGTCGATTGAACCCATACCGCGATATGCCTTGAACTTTCGTCCGTTGTAGATAATCGTTTCGCCCGGGGACTCCTCGGTTCCTGCGAACATCGAACCGCACATGACGCAGTCGCCGCCGGCAGCCAATGCCTTGACGATGTCGCCCGAATAGCGCAGACCTCCGTCGGCGATAACCGCCACACCGCTGCCGCGAACGGCACTCGACGCATCGAAAATCGCGGTAAGTTGCGGAACGCCCACACCGGCGATGATGCGCGTCGTGCATATCGAACCCGGACCGATGCCGACCTTGATGCCGTCCACGCCGTTTTCGACCAGATAACGCGCCGCCTCGGCAGTCGCGATATTGCCGACAACGACATCGAGATTGGGATATGCCGCCTTAATCTGTTTGAGCAGCGAAACCACGCCCTTCGTATGACCGTGAGCCGAATCGAGTACCACGGCATCGACGCTCTCGGCGACCAGAGCCGCAACGCGCTGCATCGCATCGGCGGTAATGCCGACACCGGCAGCGACACGCAGACGACCCTTGGAATCCTTGCAAGCGTTCGGATGGTCCTGCACCTTGGTAATATCCTTATAGGTAATCAGACCTACCAGATGTCCTTCCGCATCGACGACCGGAAGTTTCTCGATTTTGTTGCGCAGCAGCACGTCGGCAACATCCTCGCGGTTCGGGTCGTTTATCGTAACCAAGTTTTCGGACGTCATGACCTCCTCGATACGGCGCGTCATATCCTTCTGGAAACGCAGGTCGCGATTGGTGACGATGCCCACGAGCATCATCTTGTCGTCCACGACCGGAATGCCGCCGATTTTGTTCTCTTTCATCAATGCGAGGGCATCGCCCACAGTGCGCTCTTTCGTAATGGTGATAGGGTCGTAAATCATACCGTTCTCGGCACGCTTCACGCGGCGAACCTGCGCTGCCTGCTCGGCAATCGACATGTTCTTGTGGATAACGCCGATACCGCCTTCGCGGGCGATGGCGATTGCCATCGGGGCTTCGGTTACGGTATCCATCGCTGCCGAAACGATAGGGATGTTCAGACTGATGTTGCGCGAAAATTTGCTCTTCACGTTCACTTCGCGCGGCAGCACCTCCGAATAGGCAGGCACGAGCAGCACGTCGTCGAAGGTCAGCCCCTCCTGTTGTACTCTTTGTTCAATAAACGACATTGGCTTTTTGGTTTATAATGTTTGACTTACTTTGTTTCCCATATACCGAAAGGAGTGGGGCGCTTTCGCACCTCACTCCTTCGCATTTCATCAGTATTGCTCCCGCTCGTTCGGGAAGTCGCCCGATTTCACATCCGCGACATATCTCGACACGGCATCGGTCATAGTTTCGTGCAGGTCGGCGTATCTTCGCAGGAATTTCGGGGAGAACCCCTTGTTCATTCCCAGCATGTCGTGAACCACCAGCACCTGTCCGTCCGTTCCCGAACCCGCTCCGATACCTATCGTAGGGATGCTCAACTCCGAAGACACCTTCGCCGCCAAGGCAGCCGGAATCTTCTCCAATACCAACGAAAAACATCCCGCATCTTCGAGCAGATGCGCATCGCGAATCAGACGCTCCGCCTCGGCTTCCGCCTTCGCACGGACAGAATAGGTTCCGAACTTGTGTATCGATTGAGGAGTTAGCCCCAGATGTCCCATAATAGGAATACCGGCAGAAAGAATGCGTTTGACAGAGTCGATAATCTCCTCGCCGCCCTCCAATTTCACGGCATCGGCTTCGGTCTCCCTCATTATGCGAACCGCCGAATCGAGTGCCGTTTTAGAATCGCCCTGATACGTTCCGAACGGCATATCGACGACCACGAGCGCATGTTTGACGGCACGCGTAACCGAGCGCGCATGATAAATCATCTGATCGAGCGTAATCGGCAGGGTCGTTTCGTAACCCGCCATGACATTGGCAGCCGAATCGCCGACCAATATCGCATCTATACCCGCGGCATCGACGATACCCGCCATCGTGTAGTCGTAAGACGTGAGCATGGATATTTTCTCCCCACGCGCCTTCATCTCTCTGAATTGCAAAGTCGTTACAGGCTTTATAATACTTTCTACCGACATTTTCAGTTGATTTGAAATAAAATATTATGCAAAGGTACAATAAAAATCGATACCGCCTGCATATCGGCAGCAAATTTATCGCGGTTTCTAACGACGTTAAAGTCTTTAAGGCCGTTAAGTACTTTAAGGACTCTTTATACAATATAGGTATCGATGCCCCGCAGAAACAAAACTAAACTTTTTAGTTGAAAAACTATAAGAAATAGTTGTACGTGAAAAATTTTTAGTTACCTTTGCAGTACGGATAAGACAAAAAAGTCTGTCCGTTCGAAAACGCAAACCGATTATGGAAAAACTGACACGCAAAGAGGAGGAGTTGATGACATTGTTCTGGGAGAAAGGAGCGATGTTCGTCCGCGAAGCCGTAGAGTTGTATCCCGAGCCTAAACCGCATTTCAACACCGTTTCGACGATGGTGCGTTCGCTCGAAGCGAAAGGTTATCTGGCGCACAAGGCATTCGGCAATACCTATCAGTACTACCCTGCCATCTCTGCCAAGGAGTTCTCGAAAGGCACGTTGAGCAGCATCGTGGGCAAGTATTTCCAGAATTCCTACATGAATGCCGTTTCGGCACTCGTCAAGGACGAAAAAATAACGGTCGAGGAACTCGAAGAGTTGATTCGCCAAGTGCAGAACGGTAAATTGTAGGGACATGTACGACATCATCATATATCTGCTGCAATCGGGAGCATGTCTGGCGGGATTCTATTTCGTCTACAAACTATTCCTGAGCCGCGAAACGCTCCACCGTTTCAACCGCATGCTTCTGCTATCGGTAATCGTCGTTTCGGCAGTGCTGCCGCTGTGCCGCATAACCGTCGAACGCGAACTGCCGGTCGCAACTACCGACACGGCGATTGAAGTTAGCGAAATTGCCTCTGCCGAGATTGTCAAGGAGGAGAGAAGTTTTGACTACGAAACAACGATTTGCATCGTGTTCCTGCTCGGAGCGGCGGCGACGGCGGCAAGATTGATATTCTCGATAATATCGGTACGCAAAATCATCGCGTCAGGGACTACTACGACGGCAGATGACGGAATTTCGCTGACAATCATGGACGGCGACACGAAGCCGTTCAGTTGGATGTGCCATATCGTACTCTCGGCGAAAGATGCCGAAGAGGACGGGCGAATAATCATAGCGCATGAAACGGCACACATACGGCTGCACCACTCGTGGGACATACTTGCGGTCGATATTATAGGTTGCGTGCAATGGTTCAACCCCGCATTGTGGCTGCTGCGCCGCGAATTGCAGTCGCTGCACGAATACGAAGCCGACGATGCCGTACTGGCATCGGGCGTAAACATAAAGGAGTATCAGATGCTTCTTATAAAGAAAGCAGTTGGCGGACGTCTGCTAACAATCGCCAACTGCCTCAATCACAGTAAACTTAAAAATCGTATCACTATGATGTTACAAAAACCGTCATCGCGGTGGAGTGCGGGCAAAGCCCTGCTCATGCTGCCGCTCGTCGGGCTTTCGCTGGGTGCGTTCGCCCGTACGGTCTATGTTCTTCCGCAAGAACAAGACAAAGTTATGCAAAATTCGTCGAACGACCAAATCGCGGAGGTCGAAAATCCTGCCGACACGCTGAAAGGCAAAGTCATCCGCATCGCCGGCAAGACGACGCCCCAAACGAAAGGCGAAATCCGGACAGTTACCATCACGGGCAGCAATGCCGAACCGAGCGAAACGACCGTTTACATCGACGGGCAGAAAGTCGAAGGCGACGCGCTGAAAAATGTGGACAGCGAATCCGTTGCGAGCGTAACCGTTCTCAAAGGCAAATCGGCAGAGGATGCCGGCTACGAATCGAAAGGCGATAACCACAAAGTAATCGCGATTTCGACGAAAGACGGGGCGACTACGGTCGAAAACGGCGAATCGAAAACGGTTCAGACAACAACGGTGGTTGTCAATAAAATCATCAACAGCGATTCGGAAAAACATGCGTCCAAATTGAACGGAGCCAAACTCATTCTGGACGGTAAACAGATTACAGCCGAAGAACTCGGCAAGGTCGATTCTTCGCAAATCGACAATATCGTCGTCAATAAGAGTTCGGGTGAGAATGTAATACGCATAACAACCAAGCAGTTCGACCCTATGGAGTATTCGCAACTCGAAAATGCCGAAATACGCGTGGACGGAAAAACGGTCAAAGTCGGCGGAAAACCGATAAAGGCATCGTCTTTGAGAATAATTCCCGCCCAGAACAACATCGCCAACATAAATATCGACAAACGCGACGACAAGACCGTCGTAGACATCCGAACCAAAGACGGCAAAGGATTGAAAAAGCAGAAGACGAAGAAAAGCAAGTAAAACATTTTCGGCACATAAGCATAAACGCAACGGCGAACTCTTTTTAAGAGTTCGCCGTTGCGGCATTATTCGGAGTGGGGAGAGGTGTTATGCTCTGTGGCTTTAAAGACTTTAAGGTCGTTAAGGTCATTAGGGACTTTAATGTCAACCCGACATTAGGGACATTAGGGACATTAAGGACATTAAGGTCTTTAATGACTTTAAGGTCCTTAACCATTCACCTTTATTTATCGTACACCCGTCGGATAAGACATATATCGGACTGAGGGACGGAACTTGTCGGCGCAGGAGATTTATTGGCATCCCAAACATTTCTCGTGGTATAAGATTGAAATCCGAAAGTAAAATAGTTGATATCGAATCCGTAATGTGTGTCGCCACCCGCTTTCTGATACCAATATATAGCACCTGTTTCCCTCCACAAATCGTAAAAACACGGTCTGTCTCTCGGAGTATCCGTAGGGTCTTCCATCTCGGACGAACGGTCGGCATATTTCAATGCACCGTTTACCGCTTGCGCACCGCCTCGCAGATTGTTGTCGTCCCTATAAAGTCGCCGTCCGTATCCGGTATTGCCGATAGGGAAGAACAAATGTACTCCGGTATTGTTATCGCATACGAAGCAGCCTCGCATTCCCTTCTCTTCGCCCACCTCGGTATATGTATTAGTTACGGTATTTGTACTCAATGTTTTCGTGCATTCGTCGCCGTACATTATTCCGTAGTATCGGGTATATTTATTCAAATCTGTAATACCCTGCCACTCTTCATATGTCGCCACATGCGAAGTGCCGAATTTATCCGCTTTATTCATCGCGGCACTCGTAAAACCTGACTTATCCGCCCGAACATCGCCGAAAACAGCAGTAGATTCTTTACCGTTCGAATCGTATGTTTCGAAAGTCTTATAAAACGCATTCTCCCGAAATCCGTAACCGTCTTGCAAATTATTCTTGGAACGGAATGCGACGCCCGACCATCCGAATTTGAACATAGAGCCTTCGAGCAGCGGATTGTCTTCATCCACGCCGCAATATTTTACATTGGACATGTGCCATTTACTGCCACCGATATCCACCGGTCCCATACCCTGACTGACCAAAATGACATGCGGACATGTATAATTGTGGACGCGCACCTCTATCAGACCGAATCGACAACCGTTTTCGTATGTAGTTGCCGGTCTGTAATCGAATTCGACCTTTGACCCCGTACCGCCTTTTACGGTCTCTGTCCCCCATGTGTCCGATTCGACATCCTTAATTTGTATCCAGTCCGCACCTTTCAAAATCGATGCCGACCACGGACCCTCCGATACCACATCGTCGAAAACATCGGCAACCGTAGGATTGGAATTGGTATTCTTTATCGTAACACGAAATTCTTTGGTCGAATCGCCCTTGCGCCATATTCCCTTGGGATTTACGATGCGCCGTACCTGAATAATATCGACCGTATCCTTGATGGTAAACTCCGTCTTTTTACCGCTTGCATCCGCATTGAGGTTCTCAATCGTAGCGACCAGTTCGACTTTCGCATATCGCCGCCTGCCGACATAATAGTTATTGCCGGAGAAACCGTTTCCGAGACCCATAGGACGAGTATACACGGGAACCTTGAAAAAATTCGTCGTATCGGTAGCCGATACCGGAGAGAATGATTTCGAGCCTTTATAATTGGTTATAGCGGTACTTGTCGAATTAACCAAGTCAAGCGACAAAAAACCTTTATTCAAATTAGGGTTATTCTCCTTACCGTAATACTTATGGTCCTCGAATCCCCAGTTATTTTCCACGATATTTGCTGTCAGCGATTTTACCTTAACCAATTTCGGGTCGAAATAGACCGTAACGGGAATATCGGTGAACCGATTCGAAAGATATGAAATATACATAGGGCTCGGAACGACGATTTCAGGAGGTTTAGGCACATAATCGTAATCTATGTGCCAATCTACGTCGTTGGCATCCTTGTTGAATACGAGTGTCAGTTTGTAATGGGCGTTGCGTTCGGCATTGAAGTCGTTCTCCATATTCTTGCCGAGCATACAACGATAGATTATATTGCCGTAAGACGGACTCTCAGCAGATTTGTTCACGTAATAGCCCGTTACCTCGACATACGTTCCGTAAGGGACATCGTCCTTGCTCTCGTAATTCTTGTACTGATGCTTATTATCATGCTTGCCCTGCATGTTCTCGAAGAAAAACAATGACGGAGCATCGTTGTCGTGGCTGCCGTATTTGTTAGCACCGCGACCGCACGAAATGCGCACCCATTTTTCGTAGTCGCTGCCCCTGCCGTAGACAATCGTATCGCCCTCCGCCCACAACATGTCGCCGCTCGTCGGAGTATTCGTATCGACGAGAGGACAGTTTTTGGGAATATCTCTGATTTGAGCGGTTTTGAGATATATGTATATGTTCTCGTTCAGCCGCGTCGCATCGAAAGCAATCGTAACCTTGGATGCAGCACGGCGAATCCACGCATGAAGCGAAAGGTTCGGACGGTCGATGACCGCCACCGAATCGGCGGGATTCTCGCCCTCGACCTTGAAATAGCCGGACATCTGGCAGTTCTTCGATATGTCGTCGGCTCGCCATTCGAGCGGGATAGCCTTGAAATCCTGCTCTTTCTGGATTCTGTCGTCGTTCGTCATGTCGCCCATATTGGCAACGGCATAGATACGGTAGCGACCGTAAGGTATTTTGCAGTCGAACTCGGCATGCTGCGTCTTGGTCTCGCCCGTAGGCGGCGTAATCGGAGTGGTACCGTCGGGCTGGGTCGGACGGTCGGGCGTCGTTATCCGCAACTTGTCTTTCGGCAGATAGCAACTGCCGACCAGAGTGCGGTCGGTTCCGTACCACGCTATGAAAACATTGTCGATAGCCCCTATCAAATCGCCCTTCTCGCTGCGTGTACCGCCGCCGAGTGTCGCTCCGGTCAAAGGACGAAACGTAATGCCCATTGCGACATCGCTGTCGCCATCGCCTATCGGCGAATATTCGGGCAAATCCTCTTTCGTGCAGGACAGCGCGCAGAGCATCACCCAAACGAACAAGAAAATACGATATATCAACCTTTTGTTCATACTTCCAATTATTTGTCCACTCCGAATATCGGGTCGAGCGTATATTCGTCGTAAGGATCGACGTCAATAGATATTTTCAGATTGTCGTCGTATTCGGCATTCTTAGATATTGAGAACTTATAATAATAATTGCGTCGGATATCGAACCAGTCGCCTATCGAGAAATTCTCAGGCGGGTTCTCGTAATATTTGAAATCGATAACGTAATCCTTGTCCTGCCGCTCCTCGAACTTCATGCGGATTTCCGCAGCATCGGCAGCCCTGCTCCTGCCGTCGGTCGTATTGCGGTACTCCGGAACATAAATCACGAAGCGTCCGTCATCGAGTTTCTCGAACGACAGTTCTCCGTCGTCGGCAACACCGTCCACGATATGAATATCCAGCGAACCGTCGGAATAATACCCGCCCTCGACATAATCAGGCTCATCGTAGACCTTGTCGGGAGCGCATAATCCGGTGCGGTTATAGCGATGCAGTTTGACTGATTCGATAGTCCAACCTTTCGTCGGACACTTCACCTCGATTTTCGCCATCGCCCGCAACATGCAAATCGTACCGAGATGCGTAAGCATATCCGACTTGAACGATACGCCCTCGAACAGTTTCACGCCGTACATCGGTATCGCATTGTCGGCAGACAGCACGAACGGAGCGGCATAACCGTATCGGCTCTCCGCGCTGTTGCATATATCGTCGATAGTGGTCTGTCCCACCGTCGGATTCGACGGATAGGAGTGCCAGTTCGCCAAGATTACGACCTTGAAATCCGACGGGAACGGCTCGTCGGACGACCAGTCAATCTTGCCGATAGCCTCATAAAGGCGCGACCGCAGCGGATTGTCTTCAAGCGGAATAATGTCGGTCGGTCTGAATGCGGCGAGATAGCGGTTCGACTTGTCGAAGAACATCACGCGATAGTTGCGGAAATCGATGTAATTCTCGTAGTCGGTACTCTTGCCGTCATCATATTCGACGCTTCGTGTAGACGGGTTCGCCGGCTCGCCGAGCGATATGCGGAATCCGACGGATACGTTCGACTTCGCAGGAACGACACCGTTCTGCGAGTCGTCGCGACTGCACGACAAGAGCATCGCCGTCGCCGCCAAGGCAACGGTCGCTATCGCGCAGCGTATGTATCTGTCGAAATTCATTCCGTCAAACTCGTTTTTTTACAATCCTATCTCCTTATACACCACTCGCCACGAATTGATATATATGCAGGCGTCCGTCCACCGGTAGCCCTCGTCGATAAAGAACGTCAGCGGATATTCGTCCTGACGGTCGAGATACTCCTGGTCGGACATCGGGCGGTTATAATACCCCTTGAACAGCAGCAGGGCATCAATAAGGCGGATGGACAATACCGTATCGCCCGTATCCGTATTGCGCACCGTCAGACGAGCCGTGCCCTTGTTCTCCATCATCAGTCGCGGAACCGTAAGTTCGGCAATCGCGGTACTTAACGTCGATGTCGCACGCGAAGATGACGCATCATGCTCCAAATCGGCACTGCCCGAATCGACGTGCCAGGCGTGATAGACAATCGGTTCGTCGTCCAGCAGCAGATTGTCCCAGTTCATGGCACCGTTGGTATCGGTGATTGTGAAATCGAATTTGGAAGCGTCTATCTCCTCGCCGGACATGTGCTGCAACACGATGCGGATATTGTTCGTATCCTTTTTCAGCGGCATCGTAATCGTATAGACACCCTCGGTATCGGCGAAAACCTGTTTTTCGAGGTATCCGTGGAACAGACGGTCGAGGTCTTCGCGCACGAATGCCGAGCCGACGGCGTCGTGTCCGCGCTTCATTGTGCAGGTAAGTCCCTCGCGCGTCGCGGAATCGGGAATCGTGAAAGAGCCCTTGTCGGTCGTACCGCACCATGCGAGCAGGTCGTAGGTACCGGGTTCGACATCGACGGTCATCGCGTAATCATCGGCGGCAAGTGCTTCGCCCGCCTCCGTGCGCTGCCACACGACGTTGCCGTTCTCGTCCAAAACATAAAGCGTAACGGATTCGACCTCATTGGCGAATGCGTCGGCGTATTTCATGTTCCAATCGTAGCGGAATTTCACCCGATATGTAATCGAACAATCGCCCTCGTAATCGTAAATCGACCCGTCGCATGCGACCATTGTCAGACAAATCAGCATCAATCCGAACCAGCGCAGTCCGGCGACCGTTTTTTTATGTAAGACAACCAATCGTTCCATGACAATATGTTTCAGTAACTTTTTCAGCGTATATTATGGTCTGCGGAGTACCGCAGTGAATTTTCGGTTTCGGTGGGAAAGTCGGGACGGCATCACGCCGCGGCATCCGCTCTCCGACCCGTTCCACTCTTTGCACCGGAACGGAGGTGCTTTTCGTCTTTTTTGAAAATTCCGGATACGGCGGGCGGATTGCCCGCCGCTCCGAAATAATCGATAAACAATTAGAGTTCTACATTCTGGTTAACGACCTTCCACGAAAGAATCTTGATGTTCGCTCCGACCTGATAGAGTTTGTCTTCGTTGAACGGATCATCAGGAATAATCTCCTCATCCGGATCGAAGACACCCATACCGAGGCTCTTGATGCTCGTTACGTCGAGAGCGTAGACGTGGTTGCGGACCACACCGTATTTAGCCTCCGGTACATTGCCGTCGGCATCCTTATCATTGTTGTTGAAATGCTGGATAGGAATATTGTAGTACATCAGACCGCCCTTGTATGCGAGAGCCTCGTTGGTCGCATTGAATCCTGCGAGAACATCGTTCGCCTGCTCGACGGCCGTTTTACCGTTCGCATCCGCTTCGATAAGTTCGTATGTGCTGTCGGCAAGTTTCTTATAGAGCGGAGTATCGGTTGCGAGCGTCAGTTTAACGTTCACAAGACCGCTGCCCAAACCGACGAGTGCTGCATTAGCATCCGAAATCTGCGTATATTTGGTTGCATCTCCCTCAACGGTTGCAATGTAATAATTGAGAGCCTCCTGTCTTTTGAGATTGTTGAATACATACGCGATGTAATGAGCCTCCTTGTAATAAATACCGTTATAACGTACAAGGTCCAAAGCGGTACCGTCTACATCGGTAACCTCCGCGAACAGCAATGCCGATGTAATGGTATTCTCCGGATTTGCCGTAACGACAGCCGAAGTATTGGTATTCTCGGCGCAATAGATAGGCGCGTCAATCGCCGTATAATTCTTCGCGTTCGCGTAGTTCAACTCCTCGGTCTTGCCGTAGTTATAGGACATGCCCCAGTAACTGCGGTGGTTGTTGGCTTCGCTCCAAGGGAAAGTAAATCCGAGTTCGTCGTCAGTCCAACTCTTGATATTCTTAATCATGTACGATTTCTTGGTCGTAGCGTTGAGTGCCCAACCGAGGAAATGGATATGGATGTTCTCCGAACCGATATTGGAACCCGAACCGGCCTGGTTAGGGTCGCCGGCAACCGTCATCTTCATTGCAAAGGTATCATCCTTACCCTCTACCGGAACGAGTGCGCCGTCTACACCCTCCTTCTTTGTAAACGTAACCTTTATTTTCGCAGCCAGACGCTCTACATAAATGGTTACGCGCTTGGCATCGTCTATATCACCAGGGTCGGTAACGAAATTGGAGTCGTCCAGAACAGTAACGAAATACTTCTCGTCGCCGCTGCGCACGTATGACGACGTAGTCATGATGAAGTATTTTCCATTCTTGAAACCGCCGTCGGTCGCAGCCTCATTGGAAAGCAGAGTCTGCATCTCGTCGAGAGTATTTCCGTGCGTGAATGCAGCCGGACGGTTGAGAATCGTTACGACATACTTCGGAAGGCTCGTATCGGTAAGACCTTTGAGAGCAACGACAGTATTTCCGTTGAACTCGACATTGCCTTCTTCATACGAACCCGACGTACCGCCGTTCCAAACATTTGCAGTCGTTACGAAATTTCCGGCTGCATCATAAAAATAGAAGTCGGCAGTCAGCACGTCCTGTTCCTCAGCGGTTCCCAACTCGAAGTCTCCGGCAGTCGCACGTGTACCGGCAACATCTACGATGCGGACATTCATGTAGGCTGCGCTTTCGCCCGTAATCGTACCATTCGATACGTTCGTCTCGTCGGTCGAGCATCCTGCGAATGCCAGCGATGCCGCCAATCCGATTGAAATAATTTTTTTCATCTGTTTTTTGATTTTAATTGGTTTGTTGATTAGTTATTTATAGTTTTTCCTTTCAGTTTCGCAATCTGTTCCAATGCCCCGTCCGCCTGCGGTATACCCTCGGACTTGGCACGCGACATATACTGTTCGGCTGCGTCGTAGTTTTTGGTCATAAGTTCATATACACCGCGCGTATACGTCGCCTCGGCGGATTCGCCCGACTTGGCGAGGTAGCGTTCGGCTGCCGCCATGTCGCCGCGCTGCAACGCCGTATTGGCGGCATTGAGATTGGCGGTCGGGTCGTCGGGGAACATGCGCACGGCGGTCTCGAACACCTCGTTGAACTCGTCCGAACCCGTTTCATAGGTTTGGGCGGCGAGATAGAACTCGTTAAGGCTCAGTTTCTGCGGCTGGGTCTTCATCACGCGCTTTATCTCATCGACATCGCTGAACCGGCGTACATTGTATTCGATGCGGTAGTCGGTATGGCGCAACGCAGGATAGCAGTTCTGCAACAGGAAGCGATATTCCTCGGGATAGGTGCGCTTGATTTTCAACTCTTTCGCATCGGGAGCGAGGTCGCTGTCTATCATCGCCAGAATCTCGCTGCGGTGCGCAAGATTAGACTTGTCCACGTAGCGGCGCAGACCGTCCCAGTCCTCCGGTTCGTAGTCGGTCGCTATGACGTCCGAATCGAAATGATAGAGTTGCCCGATATGTTTTTTGAGAGCCGCGGTACGTCCTTTCGCCAACTCGGTATTATGCGCATACGGACTTTCGGGCGAAGCGTAGCCTTTGAGCCATACTGACGTTATCGTTATGTCGCGGTCGTTGCGCACGGAATCTATCGTCGCCTGAATTTTCGCCAATTCGACGGTATTGCGGCGATAGTCGGGATAGATGACGGTTTGGTTCACCGGAAAATCGATGAATGCCGAACCGCTGAGCGAAAAATGCTTTTCGCCCTCGGCGACCGGACGGACATACGCCAAAGCAGGCAGGCACGGTTCGAGCGGAACCGGTGCAACATACTCGTAGCCGCCGAGTTTGCCGGTCTGTTCGGCGAGCAGCGTATTGCAGCATCCGTAGTCCTCACGGTGCATGAGCAGCGAACCGCCGTTCATCCACTCCGCATACGGGAACATGGCATGATAATCGACCTTCGCCGGTTTATCGGACGAACGATAGGTCATCTCGCCGGCACCGGAAAGCATGCTTTCGCCGTTTCGGACGTAGTAGAAATAGCGTCGGCGACCGTAGACGCCAATCGACGACAGCGACAGCGTATCCGTTCCGTTCACGAAAAGCGGCGTGAACAGCACGGCGCGGTTGCTTTCGACTTTAAGGTCGGACATGTCGATGCCCATATCGACGACCATATACTCTCCGTTGCGCGACAGACGCAGCGAATCTATCGATGCGCCGTCCACATTCTGGGCGTCGGCATTCATGCAGATGCCCAGCATAGCCGATATTATGAGGATTGTCTTTTTCATCTCCCGCACGATTTAGAACACATAAACCAGATTTACAGCCGCCTTGGTCGGACCGACATAGTGGTGCGACTTGTCGCTCTCCACCTTCTTGCCGCAGCCCGCACAGCGGAACTTGTCGTATTGAGTATAGGCATATCCGACGCCTATTTCGAGTTCGAGATTCCAGTGGCGACCGAGAATCCACGCATAACCGTAGGCAACGCCCGCGCCGACGAACCAGCCCTGATAGCGGGCATCGGAGAGTTTGGAGAAGTCGGAGCCGAGGAATTTGATGCCGTTTTTCAATCCGCCGACATTGTACTGTCCGCCGTGGGCATGGAATCCGAGGAAATGTCCCGAAAAACGGTCGCAGAACCAGTAGCGTGCCTCCGGCTGAACGAGCCAGTGTTTCCAGCGGCGGTCGTGCGACAGCGTCCACATGTTCAGTCCTCCGGAAACATCGAGCGTCCACCGCGGCGCAAGACCGAACTCCGCACCGAGATTGACGTTCAAAAGCGCATCGTAAAGAATATTCGTCTTTACCGCAGCCTTCTGCCCTTTTGCTGCAAAACCGAGCAGAAGGAGTGCCGCGAGCATAATTATCCTCGACTTTTTCATACCTTCAACTTTCATTTTACCTCAATACCTATAATATATCCATTGTATCGGCACCTAATTCCGATACAATTTCTATGCGTCTCTGAACAAGAGA
>QWCY01000842.1_pt1 | contig 58185 bp, 49 predicted proteins | sample 1972631 | NCBI WGS metagenome assembly QWCY01 (sample SAMN09866696, study PRJNA288562) | Human gut metagenome isolate pre1_stool, whole genome shotgun sequencing... | isolation source: gut | host: Homo sapiens | place: USA: California
CACATCCTTTTTTGAGCAGGTTCATGGCGTCTTTTTACAATATAAGCATATCAAAAAAAGCAGAAGATATCTAATCCTTTTAGGAATAAATATCTTCTGATTTTAAGTTAATGACATTGTGTGAATTTGGTGTTTTTAACATATTATACTAGAGTTATTAATAACACTAGAAGCGAAAAGCTGAAAAAAATATGTCGTAAAAAAATTATAATTCCGGGAGAAAAACAAGAAGATGGATATGAGATATTGGTCTATCCGAGAGAACTTTCGTACAGAGAATGGATTTATAGAGTGGAAAAAAGCTTTAGGAATCAATTCAGAGGAAGTAGCTGGGAGTATAGGGAAAGTGTAGGTGAATTAAAAGAAAATGTGCATATGCTAATTGAAGAAGACAGAGAGCAGGAAAAAATCAGGATATTTGTGCAGATGTATGTAGATATATTGAGTAATACATATATAGAACAATTAAACAAGTTTTTGTACAAAAAAATCCGAAGTGGTTTGAGAAAAGGTGACCTACCATTAGGAAATCCTTATCTTATGTATGTCATATGCGTTCAAAAAAAATCTGAAACATTTGAAAATATCTTTTGCAAATCAATAAAAGCAGGTCAGGAAGATTGCTTTTTAATAGGAGTTGTATTAGATGAATATATGATATATATGCCAAAAATGAAAAACAATGTACAGGATATGCAATATCAGGAAATGAAAACAGAATTTATGGAAATATTAAAATTTATTCCATTAGATGATTGTTGATAAAATCGGAGGCGGTTTCCCTGCCGCTTCCATTTTTATACCTTTTTTTAAGAGATTTTTATACGAAAGATGAGGTGAAGGAACATGAAATATAAAATTTTTACAGCCACAGCACTGGCGGGTGGTACATTTGCTGCATTGTTTGGCGGATGGGATAAAGCTTTACAGACGTTGGTGATTTTTATGATTGTGGACTGGATCACAGGTGGCATTCTTCTGCCGGTAGTATTTGGCAGAAGTCCAAAGTCCCCAAACGGAGCACTGGAAAGCAGAGCCGGATGGAAAGGACTTTGTCGTAAGGCGATGACATTATTTTATGTGCTGATAGCAGCACAATTGGACAGTCTTCTTGGAATTGATTATGCACGGGATGTGGTCTGCGTTGGATTTATCGCGAATGAAACGTTATCCATTGTAGAAAATGCAGGACTGATGGGTATTCCGCTTCCGGAAGGAATTAAAAGAGCAGTGGATGTCCTGAAAACATCAGCAGAAAGTAAGATGAAGGAAAATGGCTAGACTGAAAGAACTGTTAAAACTGGCAGAACAGCAGATTGGGTATCAGGAAAAAGCATCAGCTGCGATGCTGGATGATCCACATGGGAATGCCGGATATAATAACTATACAAAATATGCAAGAGATGTAAATAACTGGGGACTGGATGGATGTCAGGGACAACCCTGGTGTGCGACGTATCAGTTCTGGCTGGAAGCCAGGATATTTGGAGTAGAGACAGCATTAAAACATTTTTGCATGAGCAGAAACAGTTATCGTGCCTATAACTGTTTTGAGATCTATGATGCATTTGAGAGAAAAGGAAAAATTTCCAGAAGTCCCGGAATTGGCTCACTGATAGTATTTCGACATTCGCATATAGGACGGGTAATTGATGTCAGGAATGGATATGTTTATACGAATGAAGGAAATACTTCTGCACTATATGGCGACAGTAACGGCGGTACTGTAAAAACCAAGAAATATCAGATCGGAGATTCATCAATAAAAGGGTATTGCCTGATAGATTATAAAGAGGACAATACTACGATTTCAGAAGATCAGGCAGACACGAAACAGGAAAATTTGCGTGTAAAGGAATATCAGGAATGGCTGAATTACTGGTATGGAACGCTTCTGAAAAAACACTGTGGCAGCATTTTGACTTTAGACGGGCAGTATGGAAGCAGAACGAGGAAAGCCTCGCTGACTGTGTGGAAAGATGTAGTAAATCGTTTATATGGTGGAAAATTGTCTCTTGATGGAGAACTCTTTGATTCTGAATGCATGAATATTGCTGGGACAATAGTGCTGTCGTTCGGAAGTTCCGGTACGCTTACAGCGATAGCAGAGGGAATTCTAGCAGCAGAAGGTATGTATATGGGAAATATTGATGCACAGTTTGGCACGGAAATGAAAAAATCAACAAAAACATTTCAGATGAAGTATGGGCTTGATCCAGACGGAGAGGTTGGAAAAGAGACCTGGACGGCTTTGTTTGGCATTATGGGTAATAAAACGGACTGAACTGAAATTTTCTCATTTTTGTGAAAAGTGCCAGTTATGAAAAAAAACTTGCAAATAAGAACTAATGTTCGTATAATTGCATTAAGAGCTATCAGACGAAGGAGGTGCTTTTTTTATGAAGTGTGTGTTTGACAGTAAGCGTATAGAAATGGGGAATCGCATACGTACATTGCGGAAGAGAAGAGTGGGAAGTCAGTCAGAATTTGCGGAGAAACTGGATGTATCTGTTATCACAATATCCCGGATAGAGAATGGCATGACAAAGATTGATGCAGAACTTCTGATCAAGATGTCAGAGGTTCTGCAGGTACCGGTGAATATCATCCTTGGAATTGGGCAGCAGGAATATTTTGTATAAATACAGTTTGGGTCAATAGATATTGATTGGGAGCACAAAAGATGGAAATTCTGGTAAGCGTAGGAATGATTATATTTGCCATTGCTTTTTTTTATGTATATTTTTTGGCATCAGCAATATTGTTTTGTGATGCCCCGGTTTCATTGATAGGTGCACTTTTTTCATTCTTTTGTTTGTGTCCGATTGGAAGACACAAAATACATATTGGCAGAGAAATGAAGTATCGATGGGCAGATTGTATAAGTGAAGTAAATCCTCTTTATGTGGCTGGATTTTTCAGAAAAAACGCATCAGATAAGAATATATTATCGAATCTTAAAGGGAAATTTTACTGTGAAACTGCGTTATGTGGGATTTGGGCAATAGCGTTTATATGCAAAATATATATGAATGCAAATATCTGGAAAATATGTGACTATATATTTGGAGGCTGTTTTGTGGTTGTTGAAGTGGTCTGGTGTTATTATGCTCTGTATTATAAATGGTATTACAATGAGGCTTTTCGTTACACAGAGGGACCGGATCATATATGGAAACCTTTCAGCAATATAGCGGAATATTCCAGAAATCCTCAATTTGCAAGTTCGTATTATTATTATCGTGTGCCGTTTGAAGAGATTAAGAACAAAATAGAGCAAGAATGTACTTCGCAGCAATATATTTTTGCAGGAGCATATAGCAAAAAGGAAGTGCACTCTATAATTTACTGGAAGAAAACGGAGAAGTCTGTTGAGATTTTACAGTTGGGGCAGATGCAGAAATATTCCGAAGAAAACATGCAGATATTAAATGAATTTTTTGCACATTTCTGGAAACAGGAACTGAGTGCGGAAAAACAAAAAGTAAAAGTTATTGCAATCTTGTGCATAGAAAATGCAAACCGGGAACTGAGGAGGCATTTATTAAGCCTATGCTACGTTGATCAAAAAGATGGAGAACAGGGAAGATACAGACTTCCAGTAGTTATCCTGCATCAGGAAGAACCGCAGGTTCAGATTTTACCGTTATATTCAAAGTGGCGTGGTAAGAAAGAATATGATGAAATGAAAGAAGAAGTCAGTTCTATCCTGGGATTGAGTACTACAAGGGAAGAAGAATGAGCATAAATCGGAGGCGACTTTTTGCTGCCTCTGATTTTTCTATATTTGCCCAAAGAAAACACTTGTTCGAAAAATGGAAGTGTAGTATACTTAATAAAGAATGGATAAGGAGAATGTATGAAACAGTTAGAAAAGGCCAGGAAATACGAAGAACTGTATAAGGAATTGTTTGACAGGAACAGTAAGGTAACCACGATTTGTCTGCTGTTGTGTGGTGCTTTTTGGGTGTTAAAACTCTACGTGTTGAGTGAACAGTGTCTTATATTGTTTTTCTTTTCTGGCGGACTGTATGGGGTGAGGCGAATTCATCGAGAGCATGTTCAACTGGGCGAATATTATTTGCCAGATCAGCTAAGAACATCATCTATCTGTAACAAAGTACTGTATAAAGGTAATGTAATTCCTGTTAGCAGGGCAAATGTAATTGATGTCTGGATATTGGTATGCTGTTTGGGGGCGGCGACGCTTTTGTTATGGATTGAATGCATCTTCAGTAAAGATATTGAAGGCACTCCGGCACTTATAATGTTTTATGGCATTGTGCCTGTTATATGTCTGGAATATATTTCTGGGTTTCGTACAGTGCATAGAAGGCTCAAACGTCTGACATGGAAAAATTTTCGATATCATATAGGTTGGTGTAACATCGGTGAAAAACTGCCGAAACAATATAAACTGGGAAATTGTGAGATAACAAAGGAAAACAGGATTTTTTTCAGGACATACTATACTGTAAAGACAACCAAAACTAATAACATCTATAAGAAAGTCATGTATTGTAGAAAAGAAGAAATAAATATAGGGTCTACATACGTTCTGTACGAAATCTGTGGTGTCCGATATATACAATAGCAAATCCATAAATCGAGGGAAAAATATGTGGAATGAAGTGATCGATGATAAAACACGTACTGCTTTGCTGGAAGAAGCAGGATTTTTTCATGACACTTGTCTTACGGAGCTGAGATATGTCAGTGGTGCATATGTTGGGGAAAATCTGGGAATGTATCCGATCAATGATAAGCGAAAGGTAAATGTTTTTATTCAGCGTCAGGAAGTGGAAAGAAATACAATCGAACTGGAATTCTCGGGCATTGAGTATCTGAAATTATTTCCGTATGATGAAGAATATACCTGTGAAATCCTTGGAGTAACTCTGATATTGGAGGACGGCAAAATATCCTGGTGTGACTGTGATGGCATATCAAAAGAAGAATTTCCAGATTACAGGGGAATTTCAATTTGCGCGTCGGAACTTAGGTGGCGCTGGGTAGATGGAAATAATATAGAAACAGAGCGGGAATAAGGGGCTAAATGGCTGGACGAAACGCGAATGGCTATGCTATAATGACCCACGATATAGAGAATTTTCGTGAAGCACATATATATAGAAGGGAGCACATCCAAGAATGATAGATCAGAGCAAAATCCGTAATTTTTGTATCATTGCACATATAGACCATGGCAAGTCTACGCTTGCTGACCGAATTATCGAGATGACTGGTACGCTGACTGAGCGTGAGATGCAGTCTCAGGTCCTTGACAATATGGAACTGGAGAGGGAGCGTGGTATCACGATCAAATCCCAGGCAGTCCGTATCGTGTACAAGGCGAGTGACGGGGAGGAATATATCTTCAACCTGATCGATACCCCAGGACATGTCGATTTTAACTATGAGGTTTCCCGAAGCCTTGCAGCCTGTGACGGCGCAATTCTTGTCGTGGATGCGGCACAGGGAATCGAGGCACAGACACTGGCGAACGTATATCTTGCACTGGATCATGATCTGGATGTCCTTCCGGTCATCAACAAGATCGATCTTCCGAGCGCAGAGCCGGATCGAGTTGTCAATGAGATCGAGGACGTGATCGGAATCGAGGCACACGATGCACCGAGGATCTCAGCCAAGACAGGACTGAATGTAGAGGAAGTTCTGGAGCAGATCGTTACGAAGATCCCTGCACCGAACGGTGATGTGGATGCACCGCTCAGAGCGTTGATCTTTGACTCCATTTATGATGCATACAAGGGCGTTATCGTATTCTGCCGTGTGCTGGATGGCCGTGTAAAGAAAGGAACACAGATCCGCATGATGGCGACAGGATTTACGACAGAAGTTGTAGAGGTAGGTTATTTTGGCGCAGGTCAGTTCATTCCATGTGACGAGCTGACAGCAGGCATGGTTGGATACATTACAGCAAGTATCAAGAACCTCGGAGATACCAGAGTCGGTGATACAGTAACGGATAATGAGAGACCGTGTGCAGAAGCACTTCCAGGATATAAGAAAGTACAGCCGATGGTTTACTGCGGACTTTATCCGGCAGATGGTGCCAAGTACGGCGATCTGAGAGATGCACTTGAGAAGCTGCAGTTAAACGATGCTTCCCTGTTCTTCGAACCAGAGACATCTGTGGCACTGGGCTTTGGTTTCCGCTGTGGTTTCCTTGGTCTTCTTCATCTGGAGATCATTCAGGAGCGTCTGGAGAGAGAGTACAATCTGGATCTGGTAACGACAGCACCGGGTGTTATCTACAAGGTTTACAAGACAAACGGCGATATGATCGAACTGACCAACCCATCCAATCTCCCGGATCCGTCAGAGATCGAATACATGGAAGAGCCGATGGTAAATGCCGAGATCATGGTAACAACCGAGTTTATCGGCGCAATCATGGATCTCTGTCAGGAACGCCGTGGCCAGTACATCGGAATGGAATATATGGAAGAGACGAGAGCACTTCTGAAATACAAACTGCCTCTGAATGAGATCATCTATGATTTCTTCGATGCACTCAAATCCCGTTCCAGAGGATATGCTTCCCTCGATTACGAGCTCTGCGGTTACGAGCGCAGTGATCTGGTCAAACTGGATATCCTTGTTAATAAGGAAGAAGTCGATGCCCTTTCCTTCATCGTACATGCAGATACTGCCTACGAGCGAGGACGTAAGATGTGCGAGAAACTCAAAGAAGAAATTCCGAGACAGTTATTCGAGATCCCGATCCAGGCTGCAATCGGAAGCAAGGTTATCGCCAGAGAGACTGTCCGTGCCATGCGTAAGGACGTACTTGCCAAATGTTACGGTGGTGATATTTCCCGTAAGAAGAAACTTCTGGAGAAACAGAAGGAAGGTAAGAAGCGTATGCGCCAGGTAGGAAACGTAGAAATCCCGCAGAAAGCGTTTATGAGTGTTCTGAAGCTGGACGATAAATAATCGTTCGGGAATCGGAGGATAATAATGAAAAAAACAAGATCACGTTTATTGCTGACAGGTGCAGTCCTTCTGATGTGTACACTTCTGGCGGGCTGCGGATGCGGCAAGAAGAAAGCAGCAGATCCGGAAACAGAAGAAGTTATCAAGATCAGCATCACACCGGAGCCAACGCCTACGACTGCACCGGAGCAGGTAAATTCTGCAGCAGTTGTTTCAAGTGGTGGCGTAACGATGGTAAACAGCTATCTTGATGAGAATGCCGGATCTACATCTGCCAATACAGCAAGTGGAGCTGCGGTTGTGTCAGACAGTACTACGTCAGATAATGCTTCGACAGCAGATAATTCCAGTTTGTCAGACAACAGCACATCTGCGGATGCAAATATGTCTTCTGATACAGAGGGCGATTCTTCCGACAGCGGAGACAGCCAAGATTATTCAGAAGATGACAGCAGCCAGGATGATTCAGAATATGACGACAGTGAGGAAGATTACAGTGAGGAATACTAAGATTCCGCTGGAGTTATATGTGCACATTCCGTTCTGCGTCCGCAAATGCCAGTACTGTGATTTCCTTTCCGGACCGTCAGACCAGAAGACACGGGACGACTATGTAGATGCGTTGTGCAGGGAGATAAGAAGCATCTCACAGAAAGAAGTATATGAGGTCGTTTCTATATTCATCGGCGGCGGAACTCCATCTGTGCTCAGTGGAGAGCAGCTTTGCCGGATCATGGATGAGATAAAACAGGCATTTATTCTGAGTGAAGATGCAGAGATCACAATGGAGGCAAATCCGGGAACAGTCAGTCCGGAGCAGTTGAAACTTTGCCACGAAGCCGGTATCAATCGAATAAGTTTTGGACTTCAGTCCACGGTGCAGCAGGAACTTGACATGCTCGGAAGGATCCACACCTACGAAGAATTTCTCCAGAGTTATCACTGGGCGAGGAAAGCTGGATTTTCCAACATCAATGTAGACCTGATGTTTGCAATACCGGGGCAGACCTGCGAGAACTGGAAGCACAATCTGGAAACCATCGCAGAACTTTCACCGGAGCACATTTCGGCTTACAGTCTGATCATCGAGGAGGGAACGCCTTTCGCACAGAAGAAACTGATCCTTCCAACAGAAGATGAAGAATACCAGATGTACGAGGACACCGCGGAAATCCTGAGAAAATATGGATTCCATCAATATGAGATATCCAATTACGCCCGTGACGGCTTCGAGTGCAGACATAACAAGGGTTACTGGCAGCGCACAGAATATCTGGGAGCCGGTCTGGGAGCGGCATCATTATTTCAGGGAAAGCGTTTCAGCAATACCAGAGATATGCAGACGTATCTGGCAGACAGCACAGAACCGGAGAAGATCCGGGAGGATGTTACGGCGCTTTCCAGAAACAACGAAATAGAAGAATTCATGTTCCTGGGGCTGCGTATGACAGAAGGAATCTCTGAAAGACAGTTTGAGAGAAATTTTGGATGCAGGATAGAGGATATTTATGGCTCTGTTCTGGCAAAATATAAAGAGATGGATCTGCTGGAACATACAGGTGAGTTCTGGCGATTTACAAGGAAAGGAATCCATGTGAGCAATCCAGTCCTGGCAGATTTTCTGCTGGATGAGTGAAACGGGAGGAGAGCTGGAACTCCCGGAGCAAACAGTAATACAGAATCAATAGTAGAGTTACTGAGAACAGTAATACTACAGAGAAACAGTGCAAATTAGATATAATGAGAAAGCAGAGGAGCATAAGAAACTATGGCGGGACATACAACTGAGAAGAAATTTATCCGGATTCGGGGTGCGAATGTAAATAACCTCAAGAATCTGAGCGTAGATATTCCAAGAGATGAATTTGTAGTACTGACAGGAGTCAGTGGTTCCGGCAAGTCTTCTCTGGCTTTTGATACCATTTATGCGGAAGGACAGAGACGCTATATGGAGTCTCTGTCTTCTTATGCGAGACAGTTTCTGGGACAGATGGAGAAACCAGACGTGGAGTCGATCGAGGGACTGCCGCCTGCAATCTCCATTGATCAGAAATCCACAAACAGAAACCCGCGATCTACCGTAGGAACAGTAACTGAGATCTACGATTATTTCCGTCTTCTGTATGCAAGGATCGGAATCCCACATTGTCCGAAGTGCGGCAAGGAGATCAAGAAACAGACCGTAGACCAGATGGTAGACCACATCATGTCACTGCCGGAGAGGACCAAGATCCAGCTTCTTGCACCGGTAGTCCGAGGACGCAAGGGAACCCATGCGAAACTTCTGGATCAGGCAAAGCGAAGCGGCTATGTCCGCGTTCTGATCGACGGAAACATGTATGAACTTTCCGAAGAGATCAAACTGGACAAGAACATCAAGCATAATATCGAGATCGTAGTAGACCGTCTGGTAGTCAAACCAGGTATTGAGAAACGACTGTCAGATTCCATCGAGACTGTCCTTGATCTTGCAGACGGACTTCTGATGGTGGACACGATGGATGGAAATATCATAAATTTCAGCCAGAGTTTTTCCTGCCCGGACTGCCAGATCAGTATTGACGAGATCGAGCCGAGAAGTTTTTCTTTCAATAATCCGTTTGGAGCCTGCCCGGACTGTTTCGGTCTGGGATACAAGATGGAGTTCGATGTCGACCTGATGATACCGGACAAATCTTTAAGCATTTCAGAGGGAGCCATTACTGTGATGGGATGGCAGTCCTGCACAGACAAGGGAAGTTTTACAAGAGCGATCCTGGATGCACTGGCAAATGAATACCATTTCAGTCTGGATACTCCATTTCAGGATTATCCGGAAGAAATCAAGAACATTCTGATCCACGGAACCAATGGACACTCTGTCAAGGTCTACTACAAAGGACAGCGTGGAGAGGGAATCTATGACATCACATTCCCGGGACTTATCAAGAACGTAGAGCAGCGATACAAAGAAACAGGTTCCGACGCGATGAAGCAGGAATATGAATCTTTTATGCGCATCACCCCATGTAAGACCTGTAAGGGACAGAGACTGAAGAAAGAATCACTTGCTGTCACAGTCGGAGATAAGAATATTTATGAGATAACAGCGCTCTCCATAGAGAAGCTGTGTGATTTCCTGAAAGACCTAAAGCTTTCCAGCCAGCAGGAGCTGATCGGAAAGCAGATCCTCAAAGAAATCCGTGCGAGAGTTGGGTTCCTTGCAGAAGTAGGTCTGGATTATCTTTCTTTAAGCCGTGCGACTGCGACACTTTCCGGCGGGGAAGCGCAGAGAATCCGTCTTGCGACACAGATCGGCTCTGGTCTGGTCGGAGTTGCCTATATCCTGGATGAGCCGAGTATTGGACTTCATCAGAGAGATAATGACAAACTGCTGAGGGCACTGATGCGCCTCCGTGATCTGGGGAACAGCCTGATCGTGGTGGAACATGACGAGGATACCATGCGTGCTGCGGACTGTGTTGTGGATATCGGACCGGGGGCAGGCGAACACGGTGGAAAACTTGTCGAGATCGGAACAGCAGAGACACTGATGCAGAATCCGGATTCTGTCACAGGCGCATATTTAAGTGGCAGGATCAAGATTCCGGTGCCGACGGAGCGCAAACAGCCGACAGGGTGGCTTAAGATCCGCGGAGCAGCGGAGAATAATCTCAAACAGGTCAATGTGGATATCCCACTGGGCGTTATGACGAGTGTTACGGGAGTCAGCGGTTCCGGCAAGAGCTCCCTGATCAACGAAGTACTGTACAAGACTCTGGCAAGAGACCTGAACCGTGCGCGGACTATCCCGGGCAAACATAAGGAAATCCAGGGACTTGACCAGCTTGATAAGGTCATCAATATCGATCAGTCGCCGATCGGACGTACACCGAGGTCCAATCCGGCAACGTATACAGGCGTTTTTGACCAGATCCGAGATCTTTTTGCCGCGACTGCAGATGCGAAGGCAAGAGGTTACAAGAAGGGACGTTTCAGTTTTAACGTCAAGGGCGGACGCTGTGAGGCATGCAGCGGTGACGGAATCATCAAGATCGAGATGCATTTCCTGGCGGATGTCTATGTTCCATGTGAAGTGTGCAAGGGTAAACGTTATAACAGAGAAACGCTGGAAGTGAAATACAAAGACAAGAGTATCTACGATGTTCTGAATATGACAGTCGAGGAAGCACTGGGATTTTTTGAAAACGTTCCATCTATCCGTCGTAAGATCCAGACACTGTACGATGTAGGACTTTCCTATATCCGTCTTGGTCAGCCGTCTACTGAACTTTCCGGCGGCGAGGCGCAGAGGATCAAGCTTGCGACAGAACTCAGCAAACGAAGCACCGGAAGGACGATCTACATTCTGGATGAGCCGACGACAGGACTTCATTTCGCGGATGTACACAAGCTGGTTGAGATCCTGAAGCGTCTGACAGACGGCGGAAATACCGTTGTAGTCATCGAGCATAACCTGGACGTCATCAAGACAGCAGATTATATTATAGATATGGGACCGGAAGGCGGTGACCGTGGAGGTACGGTGATCGCAACAGGAACACCGGAACAGATCGCAGAGTGCCCGGAATCCTACACGGGCCAGTATGTGAAGAAATACCTGCAGCAATAGAGAAAATTGGGAAGGAGGCTATTATGCCTGCAAATGATATTGGAATCGATATGGGAACCAGCAGTTGTCTGGTTTATTCCACCGGCAAAGGTCTGATCCTCAAGGAGCCGACGGTGGTAGTATATGACAAGGATACAGAAAAGATCAAAGCAATTGGCGAGGAAGCAAAACAGATGGCGGGACATGCCTCTTCTAATATAGAGGTGATCCGTCCGATCCGCCAGGGCGTGATCACGGATTTCATTGTAATGGAAAAAATGCTCAAATATTTTATCCCGAAAGCAATGGGACGAAGAGCTTTTCGCAAACCCCGCATCAGCATCTGTGTGCCAAGCGGGATCACGGAGATCGAGCGCCGGGCAGTGGAGGAAGCAACCTTCCAGGCTGGCGCACGGGAAGTTTTTCTGGTCGAAGAACCGATCGCAGCAGCAATCGGGGCCGGCGTGGACATCACGAAACCATTTGGAAATCTGATCGTGGATATCGGAGGCGGAACGACAGATGTGGCAGTGATTTCCCTGGGCGGTGTTGTCGTCTCTTCTACGATCAAGGTAGCAGGGGATACGTTTGATCAGGCGATCATGAGCTACATACGCCGGACACATGGACTTTTTATTGGAGAGGACACTGCCGAGACGATCAAGATTAAGATCGGTACCGCGATTGAGGAAGCAAATCCGAGAGTGATGGAAGTCAAGGGACGAAATATCCTGACGGGTCTTCCAAAGACCATCAAGCTGACTTCGGAGGAAATCCGTGTGGCACTTAAGGATGCCACAAATCAGATCGTAGAGACCGTTCATGGTGTTTTGGAAAAGACACCGCCGGAACTTGCAGCAGATATCGTGGACCGTGGAATTGTTCTTGCAGGAGGCGGCGCAATGCTGAGTGGAATGGACACTCTGATCGAACAGAGAACAGGGGTAAATACACTGACGGTACAGAATGCAGTGAATGTAGTAGCTGTTGGAACTGGAAAATATGCAGAGATCATGGCGAGAATGGAAGAATGACCGCAGAGATCCGTGAATACAGAAACCAGGAATATCTGAAGTTTACTTTGGATGTCCTGGTTTTGCTGTACGGAATTCTGAGAAGCAGAAGAGAGGAACTATGAGTGAAAGCGTGACAGGGTATATCGATCATGTGATTTTTCGAAACGAAGAAAACGGATATACCGTAATGATATTAAAGGGCGTAGAAGATGAGGAAGAACTGACCTGTGTCGGATCATTTCCGGTGATTACGATGGGGGCTTCCGTGGAACTTACCGGAAATTATATCCAGCATCCGGTCTATGGAAAACAGTTTCAGGCAGCAACTCTTACCGAAAAAATGCCGGAAGATGCCATGGCAATGGAACGTTATCTGGGATCAGGCGCGATCAAAGGCATCGGTGCGGCACTGGCGGCAAGGATTGTGAGACGTTTTGGGCGTGAGACGCTTCGGATCGTGGAGGAAGAGCCGGAACGGCTGGCAGAGGTCAAGGGGATCAGTGAAAAAAAGGCGAGAGAAATTGCAGCGCAGGTTTCTGAGAAGGCTGACATGCGAAAAGCAATGATGTTTTTGCAGAAATATGGGATTTCTCTGAATCTCGGAGCCAAAATCTATCAGAAATATGGAGAAACAGTCTACAGTGTACTTCAGGAAAATCCTTACCGGCTTGCAGATGATATCAGTGGTATTGGTTTCAAGATTGCGGACGAGATCGCTTACAGGATTGGAATCCATACAGATTCAGATTACAGAATCCGAAGCGGGATGATGTATACTCTTTTGCAGGCATCAGGAGACGGACATGTATATCTTCCAAAGGAAGAACTGTTCCAGAGGGCTTCGGAACTTCTGGGGGTGGATCCTTCCTATATGGAAAAACATCTGATGGATCTTTCTGTAGACCGCAAGCTGGTGCAGAAAGAAGAGAACGGAGTGGTCCTGGTTTATCCGACCATGTACTATTATCTGGAACTTAACACAGCAAGAATGCTTAAGGAACTGGATATTCTCTATCCGGAAGATCCAGAGATGATCAACAGGAGAATCGCACAGATTGAAAAGGAAACAGACACTGTTCTGGATGAAATGCAGAAAAAAGCTGTCACAGAGGCGGCATGTCATGGCCTGTTTATTCTGACAGGAGGTCCCGGAACAGGAAAAACAACCACGATCAATGCGATCATCCAGTATTTTGAGGGAGAGGGAGCAGAGATCCGGCTTGCTGCACCGACAGGAAGAGCGGCCAAACGAATGACAGAGGCGACCGGCTACGAGGCACAGACAATTCACAGACTCCTGGAATTATCCGGAATGCCTGAGGATGACAATAAGAGTGGTCAGGCAGTTCATTTTGAGAGAAATGCGGAGAATCCTCTGGAAGCAGATGTCATTATCATTGATGAGATGTCGATGGTGGATATTCAGCTGATACATTCACTTCTCCAGGCAATCATTGCAGGGACGAGACTGATTCTGGTAGGTGATGAGAATCAGCTTCCAAGCGTGGGACCGGGAAATGTACTTCGCGACATTATCAGAAGCATGGCATTTCCGGTGGTAGAGCTTAAGAAGATTTTCCGGCAGGCATCAGAGAGTGATATTGTCGTAAATGCACACAAGATCAACAAGGGAGAACAGGTGGTTCTTGACAATAAGAGCCGTGATTTCTTTTTTCTTAAGAGATATGATGCAGACATTATCATTCGCGTGGTAATTGCACTGATTCAGGAAAAACTTCCGAAATATGTAGAGGCGAAGCCTTTTGATATTCAGGTCCTGACTCCTATGAGGAAAGGACTTCTTGGCGTGGAACGGCTGAATCAGATTCTCCAGAGATACCTGAATCCGCCGGATGCATCAAAGAAAGAAAGAGAAAATGCACACGGACTTTTCCGCGAGGGCGATAAAGTCATGCAGATCCGGAATAACTACCAGATGGAATGGGAAATCCGGGGCCTGTATGGTATTCCAATTGAGAAAGGTATTGGTGTATTTAATGGAGATACCGGAATCCTCAGGACGATCAATGACTTTGCCGAGACAGCCGAGGTGGAATTTGAGGATGGCAGATGGGCAGAATATTCTTTCAAACAGCTGGATGAACTGGAACTTGCCTATGCGATCACGATACATAAATCGCAGGGGTCTGAATATCCTGCAGTTGTAATTCCGCTTCTGTCCGGACCAAGGATGCTTCTGAACAGAAATCTTCTTTATACAGCTGTCACCAGGGCGCGTAAGTGCGTAACCGTTGTCGGCAGTGAGGAGACATTCCGGGAAATGATCCGGAATGAGAAACAACAGCAGAGATACAGCTCACTGGATCGGAGAATCTGTGAGACAGAAGAGTAAGAGTGCTTCATCGGGGAGAAAGGACTTACTTGGAGAAATTTTTGAATATCCTGTATCCGAGACGCTGCCCGGTCTGTCATCAGATCCTTACTGAAAAGGGAATACTTGTCTGCCGGGCATGTGAGAACCAGCTGCATCCGATCATAAAGGATTATTGTCTCAAATGCGGAAGACCGGTGGCGCCGGAGGTGGAATTCTGTCCGGAGTGTCGGAAAGTGCACAGAGAGTTCGACAGAGGGAGAGGCGTTTTTCTCTATAATAACAGAATGCGGCAGTCGCTGCTTCACTACAAATATTATGGGAGCCGGGAATATGGTGAATACTATGCTGCTTCTATATGCAGATATATGGAAAGAGACATCCGGGCATGGAACCCGGATGTGATCATTCCCGTTCCTATGTATCCGCGGAAGCAGCGGGAGAGAGGATTTAACCAGGCGGCAGACATTGCAGACAGGGTCGGAAGAAATCTGAAGATTCCGGTACCGGATCAGATCATACGAAAGACAAAGAATACCCGGTCGCAGAAAAAACTGAGTGCTGCTGAAAGAAAGCAGAATCTGAGAGAGGCCTTTCAGATTACTGAGAGAATGGACGGACTCAGTATACTTGTCATGGATGACGTGTACACAACAGGAAGTACGATAGAAGCAATGGCTCATGTCCTTAAGGGAGCAGGTGCAGACAGAGTGTTTTTTGTGACTCTCTGCATGGGCTGGATATGATAACAGCAGGGCATTGGCGGTGAAAAAAGGCTTTTCATGGTCATGGATATATGTTACAATTAATCTATATGAGTATTTCTGTCCGGTGGAAAGAAATACGGTTTTGTAAGGAGCAGACTATGATCAACGAAGAAAAAGTTAAGATAATGACAAAGCTCGCCATGTATGAGCAGGGCAGGGGCAGGAAACATCTTCCGGTCAGCAGATATTACAGAAGTGACTATATCGGGCTGGCACTGATCAAGAATTTTTTCCTGGTTACGATCGGATATGTGCTGATTGTTGCGGCAGTAGCGGTATATTTTGGAGAATATCTTCTGGAGAATATTCACAGAATGAATCTGGTCACACTTGGAATCTATCTGATTATCGGTTATGTGATTGTTCTTGCAGCGTATTCTATTCTGACGTATATTCAGTATTCCGTGAAATATTATCAGGCAAAGAAGAGTGTACGGGAATATTACAGCCAGCTTACAGAGTTGAATAAGATCTATGCGCGGGAAGAAAAGAAAATGTCCGCCAGAGGAACAGCGGGAGGTTATCGGAAATGACAGCATTACTGGAATTTAAACAGAAAATCAAAGGCTTATTTGCACAGTATGAAGTGTATGTGATGCCTCTTTTGAAATTTATCCTGGCACTGGTTTATTTTATATGGATTAACAGCAACATGGGATATGTGAAAGCTCTTGATAATATATTTGTAGTATTGATTCTGGCACTTGTCTGCAGTGTCCTTCCGACAGGAATGATTGTTTTTGCAGGATGTGCGATGATGGTGGCACACTGTTATGCACTCGGAATAGAAGTTGCCGGTTTCCTGCTGGTGCTTCTTCTTTTCATGCTGATTCTGTTTCTGAGATTCAGCGCAGGCAAGAACATTGTAATGGTGTTTACGCCACTGGCATTTGCATTTGATCTTCCGGCATTGCTGCCAATCGGATGCGGCCTTCTGAGTTCACCGGTATCTGCACTTCCGGCAGGCGGTGGCGTGATCATTTACTATTTTGTTCGCTATGTGAGAGTACAGTCCCAGGCACTTATGAGTGCTGATATGCAGATAGTAGACAAACTGACACTTCTTTCAGATGGCATTATGAAGAATGGTGAGATGTGGCTGACACTGCTTACATTTGTTGTTGTGATTCTTGCAGTCCAGCTGATCCGTACGAGACAGTTTGATTATGCATGGAGAATTGCAATCATTGCAGGCGGCGTGCTCTATCTTGTACTTATACTTGCAGGCAGCATGTATTTTGGATTTTCTGTTCCTGTTGCATCACAGGTTATTTTTACCGTAGTTGCAGTTCTGCTTGGAATTGTTCTTGAATTCTTTGTGTTCGGAGGCGATTATACAAGAACAGAGCGTCTGGAATATGAGGATGATGATTATTACTATTATGTCAAGGCTGTGCCGAAGGCGCTGGTTGCAACTTCTGAGAGAAGCATCAAGAAGATCAACGGCGAGCCTGCACGCGATGACAGGAAACAGAATGAGCGTGTAGTGAATTTTTCTGCACCATTGTTCCAGGGAGCGGTTCCTCCGGAAAAAGAAAAAGCAGAACCGGATGTGACAGAAAATACGGCTGCTATCGAGAAAGCAGATCTCGATGACATCGATTTCGAAAAGAAACTGGAAGAATCACTGAAGGATCTGTGATCAGAACCGTAATTTATAACAGACAGAATATAACAACAAATAAAAAGACTAGGAGGAAAGCGTGTTTATGCAGAATATCACGGGTATAATGGGAAGGTATCTTTCGGATATCAATTTACCATCCATGAATATCATTGATATCATAGAAATTATTCTGATCTCATTTTTTGTGTATCAGTTTATGGTATGGATCAAATTTACCCGTGCTTATACCCTGCTCAAAGGACTTCTGGTCATTGGCGCTTTTCTTGTGATCGCTTATATCTTCAAGATGAATACGATCCTCTGGATCGTGTCCAGGCTGGCGGGGGCACTGATTACGGCAATCGTGGTTATTTTCCAGCCGGAACTCCGCAAGGTTGTGGAGCAGCTTGGACAGAAGAAGATCATGGCTTCTATTATTCCGTTTGATTCCGGCAAGGAAGTCAAGGAACGTTTTGCAGACAAAACAGTTAACGAACTGATCAAAGCCTGCTTCGACATGGGTGAAGTCAAGACAGGAGCACTGATTGTAATTGAGCAGGAGATCCGCCTGGATGAGTATATCCGGACAGGTATTAATGTAGATGCGATCCTGACGAGCCAGCTTCTGATCAATATCTTTGAACACAATACACCACTTCATGATGGGGCGGTGATCGTAAGAAAGAACCGGATCGTGGCGGCTACCTGTTATCTTCCGCTTTCAGATAATATGGAACTGAGCAAGCAGCTTGGAACGAGACACCGTGCAGGTGTGGGAATCAGTGAGGTGACAGATTCTGTGACGATCATTGTTTCTGAGGAAACCGGTCAGGTTTCCGTGGCAGAGGGAGGAAGGCTGATGCGGAATGTCAGCAGCACTGAACTCCGTGAAGTGCTTGAGAGGGCACAGAACAAGAAAATTGTAGATAACAATAAACTGAGACAATTTTTTAAGGGGAGAGTGAAGCATGAAGAAAAAAGTGGCAAATAATATCTCTCTGAAAATCCTGTCTCTTATTATTGCAGTAGTCGTATGGCTCCTGGTTGTAAACATTGACAATCCGATCGGGACGAAGTCTTTCGTGGTTTCAGATGTACAGCTTCTAAATGAGGCATATATTGATGCAGACGGTAAGATGTGTATACAGGACAGTGAACAGACACCGATCCGTGTGACGATCAAGGCACAGCGCAAGATCCTTGATAAGCTCACAGTCGCGGATCTTCGCGCAACAGCAGATCTGCAGCAGGCAGTAAGCCTGGATACAGATCCTGTGATGGTGCCGATTACGGTTTCCTGTGAGAAGGTTTTACCGAATAATATTGAGGTAACTCCGAATAATTTGAGTCTCCATCTGGAAGATAAGGATACACAGGAATTTGTGGTAAATGTTACTACCAATAATACGAAACCAGACAAGAGATATGAGGTAGGTTCTCTGACCTCCAATCCGGAGAAAATCAAGATTACAGGACCGAAGTCTCTTATTAATAAAATAGATAAAGTGAATGCTTCTATTGATGTGGACGGGGCAACAGAGGATGTGACCCAGGAAACAGAAGTGAAGATCATTGACAAGAATGGAGAGGAATTCTCCGACACAGATGCAGGTTATCTTAATATTTCCAAAGTTTATGTGACTGCAAGGTTGTGGAAAGTTCAAACTGATGTTAAAATAAGTGCGGAATACACAGGTACTCCGGCAAGTGGATATCAGGTGGAGAGTGTCAGTACGACTCCGAATGTAATCAGTATCGCAGGAAGTGAGGAGGCACTGGACAGCCTGAAGGATCAGAATAATACAATCTGGGTATCAGGAAATGCGGTTGATATTTCAGGTCGGGACAGTGATTTTGAGGCAAAGATCAATATTTCAGATTATTTGCCGGAAGGACTGAAGCTGACCAGTGATTCCAGTGAGGATGTTTTTGTCAGAGTGAATATTCTGCCGGAAGGCAGCAATGTCTGTGAGGTTCCAACCAAGAACATTACTGTTGAGAACCAGCCGGATGGAATGCAGGTGGCATTTGATACCGCCAATATAGAAGTCCGGATAAAGAAATCCGATGAAAGCCTGGATGATCTGACAGAAGATGAAATCAAAGCTTCTATTGATCTGGATGGCAAGGAAGAGGGCAGTTATGAAGTTCCGGTAAATGTCAGTGTTCCGAAGGGATATGAACTGGTAGATGAAGTTACCACAGGCGTGGAAGTTTCCAGAATTTCCACAGCAGATACAGGTAATTAATTACAGGAGATACAGAAGATGATCAGTCAGAAGATAACAGTCAGCAATCCGTCAGGGCTGCATCTGCGCCCGGCAGGGAATTTGTGTAATGAAGCAATTAAGTATGAATCCAGAATTGAATTTCTCTTTAGCGGAGGAAGCGCAAATGCCAAAAGCGTTTTGAGCGTTCTGGGTGCCTGCGTGAAATGTGGAGATGAGATTGAACTTATCTGTGATGGCATTGATGAGCAGGCGGCAATGGAAGCTTTGACCAGTGCAATCAGCAATGGTCTTGGTGAATAAAGGTGTTATGAGAATAAGGAGGAGAAGTTGTGAAGAAACGAGTTGTGGCAGTTTTACTGAGTTTGTCTATGTGCATGGCTACTGCAGCAGAAGCGACAGTTGCCAGTGCAGCGGATTTTTCTGCGGAAATTACAGCTGCAGAGGATAATGATGAATCTGTTGCAGATGAAACAGCGGACAGTCAGGGTGTAGAGGATTCTACAGTAACAATAGAGGACGGTGAAGTATCTGATGAAGAACAGAATGATGCAGAGACAACACCGGAAGCAGATGTGGCAGATGCAGCTGATTCAGAGGATGAAGTAGTTGTAGATTTCAGCCCAGAAGAAGATTTTACTTCTGATGCAGTATCAGCAGACCAGGTTGTTGATGACAGCACAGCTGATGCAGTTTCTTATACAGGAGAGAATGTAGTAAGCAGCACAGAGGCAGTTCTTTCTTATCACAGATGGGAGCCAATCACTGTTGGTGGACAGCTTAGATGGAAACTTGAAAAAATCAGTGGAACCAAGACAGCATCCGCAGAGGAAGCAGGAGATGCTGTACAGACAGACGATGCAGCAGATGCTGATGTTTCAACAGATGAGGCTGTTGAGGCAGATGTGGCAGGAGAAGCAGAAGAAACATCTGAAACAGATGGAGAAACAGCGGAGGTATCCGGAACAGTCGAGGAAACAGCAGATGCAGCAGAAGAAGTATCTGAAATTACCGAAGATACGGATACAGATGCAGTGAGTACAACAAAATCTTACTACACAGCAACGGATGGTCTGGTAAAGATCACCACACTGGATGGAGATGGAAATACAGTTTTCACCGCAAAATACGCTTTTGATGAGAAAGGCTATCTGATCACAGGAACAAGCCTTGTAGGCACCAACGGAGATGACCGCTATTATTTTGCAACAGCAGATGAAGTAGAGATCACAAAACCGGATGTAAACAGTGCTTACAGTGAAGTTGTAGCTCCATACAACTCCGCACTTGGTCAGATGCAGACAAATAAATGGGTATGGGATGGAAAGAAATTCACATACTTTAACAAGACAGGTGTCCTGGAATCCAAAAAAGAGGGAATCTACAAGATCGGCAGTGACTATTATTATCTCAAGAGCACCGGTGTGCCGTTCATAGGAGAAAAAAGCACTACATACAATGGCAAATCAGGACTTTACTGGTTCAAGAGTGCATCCGGTTCAAAGGATATTCCGGGTAAGATGGCAAGAAATACCTGGATTGGAATCAACAACAACAGATGGCGTTACTTCGGAAGTGACGGACGTTATGTAAAGAAAGGTGTCGGAGCATACAAGGTTCTGAATAACAGCTCCAGGCTGTATCTCCTTGATGCAAACGGATATCTTATCAAAGGAAAACAGGTCAAAGGCGCTGATGGATATTATTACATGTCCAACAGCTCAGGTATTGCATATGCAAACCGTCTTGTTAAGGTTGGAAACTATAGATACTACTTTACTTCCAACGGCCGTCGTGCAACATGGAGAAATCGCTGGGTACAGCTTGCAGGAACAGGTTCTACCAAGTACGGCAGATATTACTACTTCGGAAGCGTTGCAGGACGTGTAGAAGAAAAGAAGGGAATGCAGAAGGTAGTTGTTAACAACAAATTTATCGGATGGTTCCTGTTTACAAATGGTGGTAACAACTATCAGAAAGCATGGAGTGGTTCCAGATACTTCCTCGAAGACGGACGTATGGCAAGTGGTGTTACCAAGGTAAATGGCAAATACTACTTCTTCCAGAGATCCAGCACAACACAGTATCGTGGTCAGATGTATAAAGGAACCTGGATCAAGTATAATAATAAGTATTATTATGCAGCATCCAATGGTATTCTTCCGGTTTCTGGATGGAGAAGAATCAGATGTGACGGTAAGATGTATTACTTCTGCTTCTCCAATTGTGCAGCACTGACAAACAGAAGTGCTACCCGCGCAGGAACCAAGGGATGGCTGGACAGCAGAGGAAGATTTACAACAGGATGGGTAACCATCGATTCCAGCAGAAACCTGGCACGTTATATCAACCCGGCAACAGGTAAATGGTATACAAATACCACAGCATGGATTGACGGTGTAAACTATCGTTTCAATAAATACGGAAACCGTGTTTATGACAGAACCAGCGAGTTCAAGCGCAGCAGATATTATCTGGAATGTGACCGTACAAACGGTGTTATGACTGTATACACAGACAGCAGCAAGAAGTATCCGATCAAGACGATCCGTGTTTCCGTAGGTAATCCTACATCACTGACTATAGCAGGAACCTTCACACTGACAAGATCTCTTCGCTGGCAGCCGCTGATGGGACCATCCTGGGGACAGTATGGTACTCATGTAGTAAATGGAATCTTTGTTCATTCCGTAGCAAGTGGTCTGATGAATGGAAATAACCTTCCGGCAAGCGAATATCTGAAACTTGGAAGCCCTGCATCTCATGGATGTATCCGTGCCTGCGTTGCAGACGCGAAATGGGTATATGAGAACTGCAATGGTTCCAAGCTCCGCGTATTCGATGGTAAATACAGTGCCGATGAATGCTACAAGGGACCTCTGGGAAGAAGACCTCTTACACCACTGAGAGGGAGCAAGACTTTCGACCCGACAGACCCGAATTACGCAAACAGATAATCAGAACAAAATAAACGCTCTCCCCTGGGGGGAGGGCGTTTTTCAGGAGGAAAAGAAAATATGAGAACATACCTGGTAACAGGCGGTGCCGGATTCATCGGTTCCAACTACATTCATTACATGTTTCAGAAATACGACAACGAGATCCGTATCATCAATGTAGACAAGCTGACGTATGCAGGAAACCTTGAGAACCTCAAGGACATTGAGAATAGAGAGAACTACACTTTCGTTAAGGCTGATATCTGCGACAGCGAAGCTATCATGAAGATCTTTGATGAGAATGATATTGACCGTGTCGTTCATTTTGCAGCAGAGAGCCATGTAGACAGAAGCATCCGTAACCCGGAAGTCTTTGTCAAGACAAACGTACTTGGTACTCTGGTCATGCTGAATGCAGCCAAATCTGCATGGGAACTTCCGGATGGAACCTTTAAACCGGACAAGAAATTCCTTCATGTATCCACAGACGAAGTATACGGCTCCCTCGAGGAAGATGGCGGCTTTTTCTATGAGACAACTCCATATGATCCGCACAGCCCGTACTCTGCAAGCAAGGCATCCTCTGATATGCTGGTAAAATCCTACATGGATACCTACAAATTCCCGGCAAACATCACAAACTGCAGTAACAACTACGGACCATACCAGTTCCCGGAGAAACTGATCCCGCTGATCATCAACAATGCGCTCCAGGGCAAGAAGCTTCCGGTATATGGTGACGGCAAGAATGTCCGCGACTGGCTCTATGTTATGGATCATGCCAAGGGAATCGACATGGTACAGGAGAAGGGACGTCTGTTCGAGACATATAACATCGGCGGACACAATGAGAAACAGAATATCCAGATCATCCATATCATTCTTGATACTCTTCAGGAAATGCTTCCGGAGGGAGATCCGCGTAAAGAACTCGTAAGCGAAAACCTGATCACTTACGTAGAGGACCGCAAGGGTCATGACCGTCGTTATGCGATCGCACCGGACAAGATCAAAGAAGAAGTTGGCTGGTATCCGGAGACATGTTTTGAGGATGGAATTCGCCTGACGATCCAGTGGTTCTTTGAGCATGAGGACTGGATGAAGAATGTTACCAGTGGTGACTATCAGAAATATTACAACGAAATGTACAAAACCAAATAAAACGCTCCGATCATTCAGACGGAGGCTGGAAATGCTGCAGGCATCGGAGGAGTCTCTGAGGCTTGCGGCATTTTTTGATGTTAGAAAGGATAATCATGAAAAAGATTGTAATCATCGGGGCAAATGATTTTCAGAAGCCACTGATTCAAAAAGCAAAAGAAATGGGATATGAAACGCACGTATTCGCCTGGAGAGAGGGCGCAACCGGTGCGGAGGATGCGGATTTTTTTTATGAGATCAGTATTGTGGAGATGGATGCGATCCTGGAAGAATGCCGGAAGATCAAACCGGATGCAGTTGCTACCATAGGCTCAGATCTTGCGAATATCACGGTACAGTATCTGGCAGAGAAACTGGGACTTCCGGGAAACAGCAGTGAATGTATCAGGCAGTCTACCAACAAATATGCCATGCGGAGCGCTTTCCAGAAAGCCGGGATCCCGGTTCCGTATTTTGCATGCGTCGGAGAAGGCGAGAGCGTGGAACCGGAGCATTTCCCGGTGATCGTCAAACCGACAGATCGTTCCGGCAGCAGAGCGATCACCAAGGTCACAGATCCGTCTGAACTTCCGGCAGCGATCGAAGCCGCGATCGCACAGTCTTTTGAGAAGAAAGCGATCGTGGAAGAATATATTTCCGGAGCAGAATACAGTGTGGAAACGATCAGCTATCAGGGAAAACACACCTGCCTTGCAATTACCAGGAAATTTACGACTGGAAGTCCGCATTATATCGAGGTTGGTCATTTACAGCCGGCTCCACTGACAGATGATATAAGAAAGCAGGTAGAAGAGACCATATTTCGTGCACTGGATGCACTGGGAGTGGAATTTGGAGCGGGACACAGTGAACTCAGGATCAATGAAAAAGGCGAGATCCGCATTATAGAGATCGGGTCACGTATGGGCGGCGACTGCATTGGTTCCGACCTTGTACCTCTTTCGACCGGACAGGATTTTGTGGGCATGGTTGTGGACACCGCAGCCGGAAATCCGCCTGTCATCAAAGCGAATGAGCCGCATATATCTGCGATCCGTTTCCTGATGAATGAAAATGACCTGCGTCTTTTGAATGATATCAAACAGAATCATCCATCTAATCTCAAAAAAGTTGTGATCGAGGGCGATGTAAAAACCGCCAGCATCACAGACAGCAGCAGCCGTCCGGGATTTTTTATCCTGCAGGCAGAGTCTTATGAAGAGATGGAAACACTCCTTCATCATGGACCGTGGGAAAATCCAATCCATGTTTTTGACACACCGGTTCAGAAACTCCGCTATAATGATGGCAAAAATACATTTTTTATGAAGAGAGATGATCTTCTTCCGTTTGCTTTTGGTGGAAACAAGGTGCGTTTTGCGCGGAAGTTTGTGGAAGATATGCAGGAAGAGCATTGCGACAGCATGATCATCTACGGAAATTATCACTCCAATCTCTGCCGTATCCTTGCAACGCTTTGTCATGAGCTGGAGATCCCGTGCTATATGGTCCATAATACTGAGGATATCAAAGAAGACAGAGAGACGAGTAACAGCCGTATCATCCGGCAGATGGGAGTTGTAGAGATCCCATGCGGCAAGGCGGGAATCGCAGCAGCAGTGGAACAGGCTATGGCAGAACTGCGTGAAAAGGGATACAAACCGTATTATATTTACGGGAATTCCAGAGGCCAGGGCAGAGAATGGGTTCCGATGAGAAGCTACGAAGCTGTGTATGACGAGATCTGCTGTTACGAAAACAGACACGGTGTTCATTTTGACTATATTTTTCTTGCATCCAGTACAAATGCGACACAGTCCGGACTTCTTGCGGGAAGTCTGCGTCAGGGAGATGACCGCAGGATCGTGGGGATCTCCGTTTCCCGAAATGCCGCAAGAGGCAGGGAAGTCATCACCGGAAATCTCAGAGAATATGCAGAAAAATTCCACAGAACACTTCCGGACGATCTGGAAGACCATATCCATTTTACAGATTCCTATATGGAGGGCGGATATGGTGCATGGTCAGAACCGGCAGCAGATCTGATCCGTCAGATCTATGGCAGTGAAGGAATCCCTCTTGATATGACCTATACAGGAAAGGCTTTTTATGGTATGGTTAAATATCTGGAAGAGAATCAGATCCAGGGAAAACAGATCCTGTTTCTTCATACAGGAGGAACACCTCTGTTTTTTGACTTTCTTGAACAAGAGGATAAATAAGCATGAAAAAATTAATGATCCTGGGAGCGAGTTATTCTCAGCTCCCTCTTTATGAAGCTGCCAGGAAGCTTGGTGCAGCAACCGTAGCCGCCAGCACACCGGGAGACTGGCCGGGATTTGCAGTGGCAGATGAGAGCGTCTATGCAGACATCACCAATCCGGAAGCAATCCTTAAAGCAGCACAGGAAAAGGGAATCGATGGCATTGCAACCTGTTGTCTGGATGCAGGCGTGCGTGCACTTGGATACACCTGTGAGAAGATGGGGCTGATCGGTCCGTCAGCCAGAGCTGCTGATATTAGCAATGATAAATTCAAGATGAAAGAAGCTTTTATGGCAGGAGGCGTGCAGTGCGCGAGACATATCTGCATCCACAGTCTGGAAGAACTGGAAGAAGCACTTGAGAAACTGAAATTTCCGGTAGTCCTCAAGGCTGTAGACCTTATGGGAAGCAGAGGAATCTTTCGCTGCAATACCAGGGAGGAGACTTTCTTCTATTATAATAAGACTATGGAAGCAACACGAAAGGACTACTGTCTGGTCGAAGAATTTATCGAGGGTCAGGTGCTCGGATGTGAAGCTATGATCCGTGATGGAAAACTGCTTTACTGTCTGCCGAACAATATCGAAGCTTTTCAGAGCTATGTGCCGACTCCGATCGGTCATTCCGTTCCGTACAGGAAACAGGAAGAACTTGGGGCAGAGGTCCGGCATCAGGTAGAACTTGCCATCAAAGCAGTGGGACTTGATAACTGTCCGGTCAACTGCGACCTGATCGAAAAAGACGGAAAGATCTATGTGATCGAGATCACCGGAAGAGCGGGAGGAACCTGCCTGCCGGAAATGGTAAGCATTTATTATGGAATCAACTATTACGAGGCGATTGTTCGACTGGCTCTCGGAATGGATGTGGAAGAGATGTTCCGTGGCAAAACATCCGGTGTGGCAAATCTTTCCAGAACGCTGCTTTCAGAGAAAGATGGTGTTGTAAAAGCTATCCACAATGAGAATGAACCGGCAGAGGATATTGTGGATCTTTCCTTTAATATTGCACCGGGTGAGGAAGTACATCACTACACAAACGGCAGAGACCGGCTGGGTCAGGTGATCCTTCGGGGAGAAAGCCTTGAGTCCTGCGAGAAACGTCTGCAGGAGATTTTGTCGAAAATAAACATTGAATTTACGGTATGATTGTGAGAGAATAACATGAGAAATTACATTAGTTCAAAAAAAAGTATTTTTCTGATGCTTCATATCAGCCTTCTGTTCAGTTCACTGAGTGGAGTCTGCTCCAAAATGGCATCCCGGTATACAGATCATATATTCTCTGTGAGCTTTATTTTCTGGTTCGGGCTTGTTTTTGTGATCATGTTTGGATATGCGATCATCTGGCAGCAGATCCTGAAACGGATGCCGCTGACTGTTGCCTATGCCAACCGTCCGGTCACACTGATATGGGGAATCATATGGGGAGCACTGATCTTTGGCGAAAAAGTCACCTGGAATATGATCGCAGGTGCAGCCGTAATCTTTGCCGGAATTTATCTTGTAACAGGAGAGGATGGAGAGAAAGGCGGTGAGAATTCATGAACCGTCTGGAGATATCTGTCTGCATTCTGCTTTTTTCTGTGTTTATTTCATCTGTTTCCCAGATCTTACTGAAAAAAGCAGCCAACAGAACCTACGAGAGTCCACTGAAAGAATATCTGAATCCGCTGGTGATAGGAGCGTATGGAATGTTTTTCTGCTCTGTGATCCTGACGATGCTGGCACTTAAGTATGTGCCGCTTTCCATGTCACCGATCCTGGAATCCACAGGTTATATTTTTGTGTCGGTGATGGGATACTTTTTTCTGAAAGAGAAATTTACGAAGAGAAAACTGGCAGGATTTGCACTGATCCTGGCAGGAGTTATTATATTTAACATATAGAGAAATGAGGGATATAGGACATGCTGGTATCCATTGTCATACCATGCTATAATTCAGAACATACCATCGGCAAAGTGGTAGAACTGGCTATAGAAGAATTTGAGAAACTGAAAGACTACGAGTGTGAATTTGTGCTGGTCAACGATTATTCCAGGGATGGAACGTGGAATGCAATCCATGCATTGGCAGAGAAACATCCGAATGTCAAGGGAATCAACCTTGCCAAGAATTTCGGACAGCACAATGCGATCATGGCGGCTATGAATCATACGGAGGGAGATCTGATCATTGGAATGGATGATGACATGCAGAACCATCCGTCGCAGATTCCACTTTTTCTGGACAAGATCCAGGAGGGATATGACATTGTATTCGGCGTGTTCAAAGAACGAAAGTTTTCTGCATTCAAGAATCTGACAGGAGCAGTCAGCAGATTTCTTCTGTGGCATCTGCTGGACCGTCCGAAGGATATCCAGATGAGCAGTTTCTGGTGCTGCCGCCGTTATGTGCGTGATGAGATCGTGAAGTATGATGGATACAATATCTTCCTTCAGGTACTGTTTTTCCGCACAACACATAATATTGCCAATATCGAGATCGAGCACTTTGAACGTGAGGTAGGAACGTCTAACTATAACTTCCGCAAGGGACTGAATCTGTTTCTTTCCTGCCTGAATTTTACAGTGATCCCGCTCCGTGTGTCGACATTTTTCGGAACATTGTTTTCAGCGGCTGGCTTTATCGGGGCAATCGTTGTACTGGTCCGTAAGCTTCTGGATCCGACGATCGCGATTGGCTGGTCTTCTCTGATGTGCGCGATGCTGGTGCTCTTTGGAATTGCATTCCTGATGCTCGGAATCATCGGAGAATATCTCGGTAAGCTGATGCTGAATATCAACAGGACTCCTCAGTACGTGATCCGGGATAAGGCAAATATCACATCCGAAGAAGAAAAGAGGTAATACATGATAGATTTTAACAGACCGGCGATCGTCGGAAATGAATTAAAATATATTCAGGATGCTGTGGCGCAGGGGATGCTCTGTGGAGACGGCAAGTATACAAAGCTCTGCTCAGAGTGGATGAAGAAACGCTTTGATGTAAATCAGGTTTTTCTTACGACTTCCTGTACACATGCACTGGAGATGGCGGCTTTTCTCTGTGACATTCAGCCGGGGGATGAGGTGATCATGCCTTCCTACACGTTTGTTTCAACTGCAGATGCATTCGTGCTTCGCGGAGCAAAGATCGTTTTTGTAGATATCCGTCCGGATACCATGAATATCGATGAGAACCTGATCGAGCAGGCGATCACAGACAAGACCAGGGCGATTGTTCCTGTCCACTATGCAGGTGTGGGCTGTGAGATGAACAAGATCATGGAACTTGCGAAGAAATACAACCTCAAAGTTGTTGAGGATGCCGCACAGGGCGTGGAGGCATATTACCACGGCAAGGCTCTTGGAACGATCGGCGATTTTGGCTGCTACAGTTTCCATGAGACAAAGAACTATACGATGGGAGAGGGCGGCGCGCTCGTTTTCCAGAAAGACGAATACCAGGAAAAAGCAGAGATCCTTCGTGAGAAGGGAACTGACAGAAGCAAATTTTTCCGTGGACAGGTAGACAAATACCGTTGGATCGATTATGGATCTTCCTATCTTCCGAGTGAGATGAATGCGGCATATCTTTATGCACAGCTTGAGGAATGTGAAAAGATCAATCACAAACGCCATGAGATCTATGATTATTATCATGCAAATCTTAAGAATCTTGAGGATGAGGGCAAGATCCAGCGTCCGTTTGTGCCGGAAGGCTGTGTGCATAATGCACATATGTATTATATCAAGACCAGGGATCTGTCCGTAAGGAGCCGTCTGATCGCTTACCTCAAAGAAAATGGTATCTGTACAGCATTCCACTATGTTCCGCTGCACAGTTCACCGGCCGGCGAAAAATTCGGCAGATTCAGCGGCGAGGATGTATATACAACAAGAGAGAGTGAGCGTCTGGTGCGTCTTCCGATGTTCTACGATCTCTCAGAGACAGATATGGAATACATTGTAGAAAAAATACAGCAATTTGAATTTTAAATGGAGGTAACACCATGAAAAAAAGAATATGCCAGATGGCTGCGTTGGGAAGTGCTCTGCTTCTGGCGTTTTCTGCACCCGTACAGGCAGCTGCTGTTACTACGAACGGTACGCCTGCGGCAGTTGCGACCAATAATATTCAGAACTGGCCGGCTGGTCCGGAAACTACATCGGAAGCAGCGGTTCTGATCGATGCCGATACAGGAGCGGTTCTTTATGACAAGGGAATGAATGAATGCCGTTATCCTGCAAGTACGACGAAACTGATGACGATCCTTCTGGCAACCGAAAACAGTTCGCCGAGGGATATTGTAACATTTACAGAGACAGGAATCCGTGACGTGACCTGGGACAGCAGTAATATCAATGCACAGCTCGGGGAGCAGATGACAATGAAAGACTGCTGGTTTGCTGCCTACATTAAGTCTGCGAATGAAGTCTGTGCGCAGATTGCAGAGTATGTCGGCGGTTCAGAGGCGAATTTTGTCGATATGATGAATCAGAGAGCCAAAGAGCTTGGCTGTACGCACACACATTTCGCAAATGCCAGCGGTCTTCCGGATGAAAATCATTATTCCAGTGCCCTGGATCTCGCAAAGATCATGCGTGCAGGACTCCAGAATGCGAGATTCCGCAAGGTGATCGAGAGAGTCGGCTACACGATTCCGGCAACAAACTTAAGTGAATCCAGACCGATGCACACACATATGCCGCTGATGGCAAAGGAATCTGATCTTTATTATGAAGGATGTATCGGAGGAAAGACCGGGTTTGCGAATGAAGCAGAGCATACACTGGTTGTTGCGGCGGAGAGAAACGGCAGGACTTATATTGCAGTGACCATGAGGGCTGCTGATCTGGGAATCAACTGTACAGACAGTACTGCATTATTTGACTATGCATTTAATAATTTTGATACAATTGATGTAAATGGAACAAAGATGACGGTTCCGGCGGGAACTACAGTCAATGATCTGACTACAGAAAGCGTAGACAGAAACGGAAAAACCATGAACCGTTATTATTACAATGGGCAGTATGTAGGGTATGTGGTGGCTGCAGATCCTACACCGACACCTACGGAGGCTCCGCAGAATGAGGAGGAAGCGACAGCAGACATTTCGACGGATCAGACTGCAGAGCAGACGGAAACAGCAGTACAGGACAGCCAGACGGAAACAAAGGGACTTTCCCAGACATCCAAAATCCTTCTTGGAGTTATGGCTGGTATGGGTGTACTCCTGATCATTCTTCTGATCCTGCTTCACAGAAAAAATTATTAGAGTACTTTTATAAGATAAAAGGAGGACAATCAATGAAAGGTATTATTTTAGCAGGCGGCTCCGGAACCAGATTATATCCGCTGACCAAAGCAATTTCCAAACAGATCATGCCGGTATACGACAAACCGATGATCTACTATCCACTGTCAACCCTGATGCTTGCAGGGATCCGTGAGATCCTGATCATCTCCACACCACGTGACCTTCCAGTATTCCGTGAACTGCTCGGAGATGGCAGGCAGCTTGGCATGAGATTTGAATATGCAGTGCAGGAACAGCCAAGAGGACTGGCAGATGCGTTCATCATCGGCGCTGATTTTATCGGCAACGATGCAGTGGCACTTGTCCTCGGAGACAATATCTTCTATGGACAGAGTTTCTCCAGAGTACTTCTGAATGCTTACAAGTGTACAGAGGAAGAAAAGGGAGCAACGATTTTCGGCTACTATGTAAGAGACCCGAGAGAATACGGTGTTGTAGAATTTGATGAGAACGGCAGAGCCCTTTCCATCGAAGAAAAACCGGAGCATCCGAAGTCAAACTATGCAGTTCCGGGACTTTATTTCTATGACAATGATGTTGTAGAGATCGCAAAGAACGTGAAACCGTCTGCAAGAGGCGAGATCGAGATCACCAGCATCAACAACGAATACCTGAGAAGAGGAACTCTTAAAGTAGAAACTCTTGGAAGAGGATTTGCATGGCTGGATACAGGAAACCATGATTCTCTTCTTGATGCGGCAGATTTCGTTGCAGCATTCCAGAAACGTCAGGGACTTTATATTTCCTGCATCGAGGAGATCGCGTACAAACGTGGATTTATCACAAAAGAGCAGCTTGTCGAACTGGCACAGCCGCTTCTCAAGACTGCCTATGGCAAATATCTGATCGAAGTAGCGGAGGGATTATAAAATGGGTAAGATCACAGTAGAAACCTGTCATATCGAAGGACTTAAGGTCATCACACCGACTGTATTCGGGGATGAACGCGGTTATTTCATGGAAACATACAATTACAATGATTACAAGGCAGCAGGAATCGACATGGAATTCGTTCAGGATAACCAGTCAAGCTCCCGCAAGGGCGTTCTCCGCGGACTTCATTTCCAGATCAACTATCCGCAGGACAAACTTGTACGTGTTGTAAGCGGAGAAGTATTTGATGTTGCCGTTGACCTGAGAGAAGGTTCTGAGACTTACGGACAGTGGTACGGTGTTGTTCTGTCTGCTGAGAATAAGAAACAGTTCTTCATCCCAAAGAATTTTGCACACGGATTTGTTGTACTTTCTGATACAGCAGAGTTCGCATACAAATGTACAGACTTCTATCATCCGAATGATGAGGGTGGACTTGCATACAATGATCCTGACATCGGCGTACAGTGGCCGATCCCGGAGGATATGGAACTGATCCTTTCTGACAAAGACCAGAAATGGGGAAGTTTCAAGGAATACACTGCAAACAGGGGTAAAAAGGATTGAATAAAAATACCTGGCTGCCTGGAGAAATCTACAGAAACAGAAGATTAGTCTTTTCTCTGGCAAAAAATGATTTCAAAACAAAATATGCCGGTTCCTATTTCGGAACAGTATGGGCGTTTATCCAGCCGATCGTTACGATCTGTGTCTACTGGTTTGTGTTTGGTCTGGCACTTCGGAATGGTTCTGACAAGGGCGTTCCGTTTGTACTCTGGCTGATCGCAGGTCTTATCCCGTGGTTTTTCTTCCAGGAGGGACTGACGGGTGGAACGAATGCACTTCTGGAATACAATTATCTGGTCAAGAAAGTGGTATTCAATATCCGCATCCTGCCGGTAGTAAAGGTATTTTCAGCGGTGTTTGTCCATTGCTTTTTTGTAGTGATCGTTCTGGTGATCTACACCTGCATGGGATACCCGCCGAGCCTGTACGCCCTGCAGCTTGTGTACTACAGTTTCTGTATTTTTATGCTGATCCTTGCTGTGACTTATATGACAAGTGCGGCAGTCGTATTTTTCCGCGACTTAAGCCAGATCATCAACATTGTCCTGCAAGTAGGTGTCTGGGTGACTCCGATCATGTGGGACTTCAATGATCTCGGGCTTGGCGGGATCCTTCAGAAAATACTCAAACTGAATCCGCTGTTTTATATTGTCCAGGGGTATCGTGACTCCCTGATAAACAAAGTGGCGATCTGGGACCACCCTGTACTGACACTTTATTTCTGGGTATTCACGCTGGCAGTAGTTATCTTCGGAACCAGACTGTTCAAAAAACTTCAGGTACACTTTGCAGATGTACTGTAACATGGAGAGTAAAATGAGTGAATTTGCAATTCAGGTAAAACATCTGGACAAGATGTACAAATTATATAACAAACCCTCAGACCGTCTCAAAGAGGCACTGGGGTTCAAGGTTCCGGTGCGGGAGCATTATGCGCTCCGCGATGTGAGCTTCGAGGTCCGAAGGGGCGAGACCGTGGGAATCATCGGAACAAATGGTTCCGGTAAATCCACGATCCTTAAGATCATCACAGGCGTACTGAATCCTACCGGCGGCGAAGTGACGGTAGATGGACGTATCTCAGCACTTCTTGAGCTGGGAGCCGGATTCAATATGGAATACACAGGGATCGAAAACGTTTATCTCAACGGAACCATGATGGGATTTTCCAAAGAAGAAATTGATTCCCGTCTGCAGGATATTCTGGATTTTGCTGATATCGGAGATTTTGTCCACCAGCCGGTCAAGGCGTATTCAAGCGGTATGTTTGTCCGCCTTGCTTTTGCAGTGGCGATCAATATCGATCCGGAGATCCTGATCGTAGATGAGGCACTTTCTGTAGGAGATGTTTTCTTCCAGGCAAAATGCTACCGTAAGTTCGAAGAATTCAAGAAGATGGGAAGGACCATCCTTTTTGTAAGCCATGATCTGAGCAGTATCGCGAGATACTGTGACAGGGTCGTTCTTCTGAACAAGGGTGTGAAGCTGGAAGAGGGATCCCCGAAGCAGATGGTAGATATGTACAAGCAGCTTCTGGTCGGGCAGGACCCGACGAAGCAGCAGGTGCAGGAAGAGAAGCCGAAGGAAAGCTGGAGTGAAGAATTCCAGGTCAATCCGAACATGCTGGAATATGGCAGTAAGCTTGCGGAGATCACAGACTTTGCCGTGATCGATGACAAGGGCAGATCCACGAATACCATCGAGAAAGGAAGTTCCTTCCAGATCCGCATGAAAGCTGTGTTCCACGAGGCGATCCAGGAGCCGATCATGGCATATACTTTCAAGGATATCAAGGGTACGGAGATCACCGGAACCAATACCATGTTCGAAAAGATGCATATCGAGCATTCGGATGAAGGTGACACCTGTACGGTGACTTTCACACAGAAGATGTTCCTTCAGGGCGGAGAGTATCTGCTCGCATTTGGCTGTACGGGATACAAGGATGGAGAATTCACGGTATTCCACAGACTTTATGATGCATGCAACATCACGGTTGTTTCCGAACAGAACACCGTAGGTTTTTATGACATGGATTCACAGGTAGAGATACAATACGGAGAAGAAAAATGAGTGAAAAAATAGGACAGGTTGTGCTGGATGACACGTATTATCCGGGAAAAGATTTATATACAGACGGTGCGATCGAAGATGAGATGCTGGAGATCGCCAGGACTTATCCAGAAGAAAAATGGAATCAGGTGATCGCAGAGCGCAAAAGCTGGCCGATCCTGTATCATTTTTCACATATCAGAGAAAATATCTTAAGCTGGCTTCCATTCACAGGAGAAGAAAATGTCCTGGAGATCGGTTCCGGCTGCGGCGCGGTGACTGGCGCACTGTGCAAGAAGGCAAAGAGCGTGACCTGCATCGAACTGTCACGCAAGAGAAGCCTGATCAATGCCAACAGACATAAGGACTTTGATAATCTTAAGATTCTTATGGGCAACTTTCAGGATATTGAGAAAAATCTTACCGAAAAGTATGATTACATCACGCTGATCGGTGTATTTGAATATGGAGAGGCTTATATTCAGAGCAGTACTCCTTATGTAGATTTCCTGAAGATCATTTCCAGACATCTCAAACCGGACGGCAAGATCGTCCTTGCGATCGAAAACCGTTTTGGACTGAAATACTGGGCGGGCTGTACAGAAGATCATTTCGGAACGCTTTTTGAAGGACTGGAAGGATATCCGACGACAAAAGGTGTCAAGACCTTTACGAAGAAGGAATTCAATGCCATCTTACGAGAGGCAGGGGACCTCAAAGCATCCTGGTATTATCCATTTCCGGACTACAAACTTCCAATGACGATCTATTCTGATGAGCGTCTTCCGTTCAAGGGCGAACTGAACAGGCTGGAGACGAATTATGACAGACTGCGCCTGCAGCTTTTCCAGGAGTCACCAGTATATGATTCTCTTCTGGACAATGATCTGTTCCCGGAGTTTTCCAATTCGTTCCTTCTTCTGATCGGCAGGGAAAAGCCGGAGATCGCAACGGTATATTCCAAATTCTCCAATGAGAGATCATCGGAATTCGCCCTTCGTACCGATATCTGCAAAGAAGGCAAAAAAGATCGTTTTGTTCGAAAAGTTCCGACAGAAACTACAGCAGAGAAACATGTACGGAATCTGGAATCCCTTTCCAGAGAGATGGCAAGGATCTATGCCAAAGAAGGTCTGGAACTGAACCAGTGCATACTGGAAAAACAGGGTGTCCGTCTGGAATTCCTCAAGGGAAAGACGCTGGAAGAACATCTCGATGCGCTGGTAGAACAGGGCAGAAACGAAGAGGCAGAGAAGCTTCTGTTCCGTTATGTTGAGAAGGTACGCCGGATCCACAGTGGAGAAGCTTTTTATAAAACACCGGAATTTGTCAAAGTATTCGGAAATGTTTCACAGGAAGGAACACTTTCCTGTAGTGGAATCTCCAATATCGATCTGGTTCCGGCAAATATCCTGATCGACAATGACAGGATTTCCGTGATCGATTACGAGTGGACGTTCCGTTTCCCGATCCCGGGCAACTTTATCATTTACAGGATGATCCATTATTATCTGGAAAGTGACGGCAAGCGCCGTGCGCTCAAGGATATGGATTTCTATACGAAGGCAGGTCTGACAGAGAAAGAACTGGAGATCTATGCTGCAATGGAGCGTAATTTCCAGAATTATATCAAGGGCAGCCATGTACCGCTTCTTGACATGTATGAGGATGTTTCACCGGGCAAAGTTGATGTACTGTCTTATTATGAGCAGCTCCGGATCGCAGGTGCAGAGCGGAAACTGCAGGTATTTTATGACAGAGGAAATGATTTCAACGAAAGCGATTCAGCCGTCTATCCGATGGCGAAGACCGGACTTTCTCTGAAGATTCCGATTTCGAAGGATGCAAAACGTCTGAGACTTGATCCTGGTGAGGCAGCAGGAGGACTTCTCCTTCACAGACTTGCCTTTGATGATGGCAGCAAGGCTGTTTTTTACAGTAACGGATTTGACATGGGCGATGGAAGATATTATTTCGGAGCCGGTGACCCGCAGTTTATCATTGAGCATGTTCAGGGCAAAACTCTGGATATCGAGATCGAAGTATTGAAAGAGCAGGAAGCAAGGGAAGAATTCTGGCAGAAATTCTCACAGGTATCTTCACAGAAAGAGCAGGAGATCCAGAGACTGAACCAGAAAATACAGCAGATGGAAAACACAAAAGTCTGGAAGCTGTACCGAAGCATTAAAAAAAATTAAAGAGGATGTAGAATGGGTGATTTTTGTTTCAGCATAGATGAAGAACGTTACGATGACAGACATGGTCATGTGCTGAGTCTGGACGGATGGTATTCACATCCTGACAGAAAAACATATGGATTTGAACTTCTGGGAGATGGCTATGATACGGTAGAACTGCCAGAGATCCAGAGACGGGAGCGGCCGGATGTCGCACAGGCTCTTGGATGTGAATTCGGGGATTTTCTGCCGGGATTTACCGTTCAGATCCCGGAGGTACTGAAACTGGCAGAGAAATATCAGAGTCTGGAACTTTTTCTCCGCGACGGGGAAGAACGTGTCAGTATCTGGGAGATCAGTGCAGACGAACTGGATGAATTGATCAAAGAAAATCTTGTGGAATATCATCTGGACCGTGTTGAGATCCTGTATGATACGATGCTGGAGATCCAGGGATGGGTCGTTGATCAGAGAGGAAGCGTGGAAGTGACGGTACATCAGGAGGATGCATCACTTCTGGACTGCCGGATCAGCAGAGGACGCAGACCGGATGTGGTCGAGAGAAGGAATCTTGATGAGGAATATAAGACGCAGGAGATCGGATTCCGGATCTCTGCGGCGCTTCCGGAGATCAAAGGCGGAGAGATCATTCTTCATTTCTGTGGTGATTCTGTCACCAAAACATATACGATTGACATCGAGGAACTTCGGAAACAAAATAAACCAAAAGGATTCTTAAGCAGGCTTTTTGGCAAAGAGAGTGTGGCAGAAGGTGGATATGAAGCATGGCTTGCGCGCCATAAGGTGGATAAGAGAACCCTTCGCAGGCAGAAACATTCTGCTTTTGCACAGAAGCCGCTCATCAGCATTGTGATTCCGCTGTACTGCACACCGCTTCCTTATCTTAAGGAACTGCTGGAGTCTGTCCGCAGACAGTCCTATGAGAACTGGCAGCTCTGTCTGGCAGACGGAAGCCCGGATGACAAGGCAAAAGAATTCATTGAGAAGCATTACGGCAGAGAGAAACGTATTGTTTACCGCAAGCTGGAAGAGAATGGCGGGATCTCCGCCAACACAAATGAGGCGGTCGCGCTGGCAGCAGGCGAGTATCTTATGCTCTGCGATCACGATGACACCCTGGAACCGGATGCTCTCTATGAGATCGTCAAAGCGATCAACGATACAGGTGCCGATGTGCTTTATACCGATGAGGATAAGGTCAGCATGGACGGCCGGCATTACTTTGACCCGAATTTCAAACCTGACTTTAACCTGTTCCGTCTGAGGGAAAACAACTATATCTGTCATATTTTTGTTGTGAAAAAAAGCCTGACAGACGAAACGGGACTTCTCCGGTCTGAATTTGACGGCGCGCAGGATTTTGATTTTATCTTACGCTGCTGCGAAAAGGCGCAGAAGATCACGCATATCCCGAAAGTGCTGTATCACTGGAGATGCCACATGGACTCCACAGCGGCAGATCCTTCCAGCAAGGCATACGCATATGAAGCAGGAAGAAAAGCCGTCCGTGAGCATTACCAGAGACTGGGCATCGATGCGAAGGTGGAGATGACAGAACGTCCTGGCTGGTATCGAAGCCATGTGAAGGTTCAGGGAAATCCACTTATTTCTGTCATTATTCCGAACAAAGATCATACAGATGATCTGGAGCTGTGCCTGTTTTCCATGACACGGAAATCAACATATCGCAATTATGAGATCCTGATCGTAGAGAACAACAGCGAGAAGGAAGAAACCTTTGAATATTACAGAAAACTCCCGGACCGTTATCCGAAGGCGAGGGTACTGACCTGGGAAAAAGAATTCAACTATTCCGCGATCAACAATTTCGCTGCGAAGGAAGCGAAGGGAGGGTATCTTCTTTTCCTGAACAACGATGTGGAGATCCTGACACCGGACTGGATGGAAGAAATGCTCCAGAACTGCCAGCAGGAAAACGTGGCGGCTGTGGGAGCGAAGCTTTATTACCCGGATGATACGATCCAGCATGCGGGTGTTGTCCTGGGACTTGGAGGCATCGCAGGCCATATCATGTGCCGTGCATCGAAAGAAGACCCGGGCTATTTTGGACGTATGATCAGCGTGCAGGAGATCAGTGCGGTGACAGCGGCGTGCATGATGGTAAAGAAATCCGATTTTGATGCCGTGGGCGGTCTTGATGAGACTTTCCAGGTGGCATTTAATGATATCGATCTGTGCATGAAATTCCGTGCGGCAGGAAAGAAGATCATTTTTACACCGTATGCAGAACTGTATCACTATGAATCAAAATCAAGAGGACTGGAAGATACACCGGAAAAACAGTTCCGCTTTGACAAAGAAGTAAAGAGATTCCAGGAGAAATGGGCGCAGCAGCTTGAGATGGGGGACCCGTATTACAGCCCGAATCTTTCTGTGACAGAAGGGGACTGTTCCCTGAGAGAAGACTGAGAAATGAGGTTGGATATAGATTATGGCAAGAGAAATTTTTGAAGTGACCAAGGACAGGTTCCATCTTCAGAATCCATGTTGTTACATCCTTCAGGGAACCTGGCCAAAAGAAGCAAGAATGCGTGCCTGCCTGGACGGATCAGAAGTAAAGGCAGAGATCAAGAAACTGGAGATGGTCAGTGCACTGGAGCGTTTCAAGGATCCTGATCTGATGCGCGGCGAGAGGATCACGGCTGAGATCCGTCTCCCGGAATCACTGGAAGGCTTTCAGAAACTTTCCGTTTATGCAGATATGCCGGACAAAAACTTCTGCTGGTTTTCTGTTCCGGTCAAAGAACTGGAACGACGCAGAGGCAAACCGCAGTTTTTTATCGAAGAAGAAAAGGTGCAGCAGGGCTTCCTGAGAGTACGTGGATGGGCTGTGGCATCTGAACCGGTCAAAATTCAGATCTTTGATGAAAATAAAGAGAAGATTTCAGCAGAAATCCTCCGTACAGAACGTGTCGACGTGGAACAGCTTTATGAGGAGACAGAGATCCATGATAAGACAGGATTCTTTGTAGAACTGACAAACCTTACAGGCAAATTTGTCTATATTGTTTTTTATGCAGGAAATACGAAGTCTGTCCATATCGCACACCTTCAGCCGACTGTCGTCCTTCGCAAAAAGGTCGAGAAATATGCCAAAAAGGGCTTACGTTACTGGAGAAGCCAGGGAAGCGTGGCGCTGGTGGGCAAAATCGCAGCCAAGGTTAAGACAGCTTCTACAAGAGAAATTCCATATCAGAAGTGGATCCTCAGGCATCTTCCGAGCCAGAAAGAACTGGAGAAACAGAGAAGAGAGAAATTCGACTTCCAGCCAAAGATCTCTATCGTGATCCCGTTATACAAGACCCCTGAGAAATACTTAAGACAGCTGGTTGATACCGTCAAGGCACAGACTTATCCGAACTGGGAACTCTGTCTTTCTGACGGAAGCGGTGCAGATTCACCGATCGCAGGACTCCTTAAGGAGCTTGCAGCATCGGATGAACGTATCAAAGTAGTTTCTCATGACCAGCAGCTTCAGATCTCTGAGAATACCAATGCAGGAATCGAGATCGCAACGGGGGATTACATCGCTTTTGCAGATCATGACGATGAACTGACACCGCATGCACTGTTTGAGTGCGTCAAGGCCTTGAATAAAGACCGCAGGATCCGTGTTCTGTATTCTGATGAAGATAAGATGTCGATGGATGGACATAAGTTCTTCCAGCCGCATTTCAAACCAGATTACAACCCGGATCTTCTCTGTACCGTAAACTATATCTGCCATCTGTTTGTGGTTGACAGAGAGATCATTAATAAAGTCGGTACTCTCCGCAGTGAATTTGACGGCGCGCAGGATTATGATTTTATTTTCCGCTGTATTGAGGCGGTAGATCCTTCAGAAATCTATCATATCCCGAAGATCCTGTACCACTGGAGATGTCATGAGGACTCCACGGCCGAGAATCCGGAGAGCAAGGCGTATGCATTTGAGGCAGGAAAACGTGCGATCGAGGCACATTATGAGAGAACAGGCATCCATGCGGAAGTATACCAGGGAGAGTTCCTGGGACTTTACAGAACAAGATTTATCCGTGACCATGATCCGCTGATCTCCATCATTATTCCGAATAAGGATCATATTGATGATCTGAAACGCTGCATGGATTCAATCGATAAGAAATCAACGTATCAGAACTACGAATACATCATTGTGGAAAACAACAGTACAGATGATAAGACCTTTGCATATTACAAGGAACTGGAAGCATCCAACCCGAAAGCACATGTTATTTACTGGGACAGAGAGTTCAACTATTCCGCGATCAACAACTACGGCGCATCCTTTGCGAAGGGCGAGTATATCCTGCTTCTGAACAATGACACAGAGATCATCAATGATGACTGTCTGGAAGAACTTCTTGGCTACTGTATGAGAAGTGATGTAGGTGCAGTCGGTGCGAGAATGTATTATGAGGATGATACGATCCAGCATGCCGGTGTAGTTATTGGCTTTGGTGGAATCGCAGGACACTGTTTCGTGCTCCAGCCTCGTGGAACGACAGGCTATTGCCACAGGATCATCTGCGCGCAGGATTACAGTGCGGTGACAGCAGCCTGCATGATGGTGAAGAAAGAAGCATTTGATAAGGTAGGCGGTCTGACAGAAGAACTTGCCGTTGCCTTTAATGATATTGATTTCTGTATGAAGCTCCGTGCAGCCGGATACCTGATCGTGTATAATCCATATGCAGAACTGTATCACTACGAATCCAAATCCAGAGGACTTGAGGACACACCGGAAAAAGTGGCACGTTTCAACAAAGAGATCCAGATCTTTGAGAAACGCTGGCCGGATATCCTGAGAAATGGCGATCCGTATTACAATCCAAATCTGACCTTAAAGAGTCAGGATTTTTCACTGAGACGTATATAGGAGGATTTTCTGATGAAAGTATTAGTAACAGGCGTAAAAGGACAGCTTGGCTATGATGTAATGAACGAGCTGGCAAAAAGAGGCTACGAAGGAGTCGGCGTTGATGTTGCCGAGATGGACATCACAGACAGCGCGGCCGTAGAAAAAGTGATCTCAGAAGTTCATCCGGATAAAGTTGTCCACTGTGCAGCGTGGACTGCTGTGGATGCAGCGGAGGATAACCAGGAGGTCTGCCACAAAGTAAATGTGGATGGAACAGCAAATATTGCAAAGATGTGTGGAAAACTCGACATTCCGATGGTATACATCAGCACAGACTATGTGTTTGACGGACAGGGAATCCGCCCGTGGGAGCCGGATGATCCGGTCGTAGAGCCGCTGAATGTCTATGGACAGTCCAAATACGAAGGTGAAGTTGCCGTGGAAAAATATGCTCCGAAGCACTACATCGTGCGTATTGCATGGGTATTCGGACTGAACGGCAAAAACTTCATCAAGACCATGATCAATCTTGGCAAAACACATGATACCCTGACTGTTGTAAATGACCAGATCGGTACACCGACTTACACCTACGACCTTGCAAGACTTCTTGTAGATATGCTGGAAAAAGAAGAGTACGGCAAATACCATGCAACAAATGAAGGCGGTTACATTTCCTGGTATGATTTTGCAAAAGAGATCTTCGCTCAGGCAGGTATGGATGTCAAAGTCCTCCCGGTAAGTTCTGCGGAATATCCGGCAAAGGCAAAACGTCCGTCCAACAGCCGTATGGAGAAGAAGAAACTCGACGAGCATGGATTTACCCGTCTTCCGGACTGGAAAGATGCTGTTGGACGTTATCTGAAGGAAATTATGTAAACTGATGAAAGAAAAGATGAAATCAAGCTCAAAGATCCGGACAGTGCAGAAGCTGTCCGGATTTTGTCAAAGCCCTGATGTGAGGGCGCTTTGTTTTTTATTTCTGCTGCTGAGTGCAAGCTGTAGTTTTATATTCCGGGATTATTTATATGGAAATGACCTGATGATCTTCAACGATATCGGAAGTGATACCTGGCAGCAGTACATCATGAACTATACCAGCATTGTGAACCATCTGCGGGACGGCAGCTTTTCTCTCTGGGATTTTAATAACGGGCTGGGGATCAACCAGTTTAACTTTAACCTGTTTGATCCGTTCCTGATGCTGCTTTATGGAGTCGGTGTTGTTCTGGGACCGGCACATATGCTTCTGTATATCAATGTCATTCAGATCCTCAAGATCATGGTGGCGGCGTTTGCTTTTTACTGGTTTCTGTCACAGTTTTCTTTCAGCGTGCTGTCAAAGATGATCACGTCTTATGCTTACGCGCTGAATGGGTTTCTCCTGGTGTGGGGGCAGCATTACCAGTTTGGAACGGTCGTGATCTATTTTCCGCTGATGCTTCTTTTCTGTGAGAAGTTCATCCAGAAAAAGAAAGGAAAGGCACTGTTTCCGGTCATGGTATTCCTGTGCGGGATCTACAGCGTGTACTTTACATACATGTGCCTGGCGGCGACCGGGCTGTATCTGCTTTTCCGGATCCTGATGCTGGACGGACTTACCTGGAAAGAGAGGATACAGAGATTTCTGCTCGGCTGCGCGGAGATGATCATGGGCGTGGGAATGAGCCTTGTCGTGTTCCTTCCGATGGCAGAAGTTCTCCTGGATGTGTCTTCCAGACTGGAAAGCGACGGAACAGGGCTCCTTGATTTCCTGCGCCAGTGTTTTACGCCATATTCAAGGAAGTTTTATCTGTCCATGCTCAAGAGAATGTTCTCAAGCAACTTACAGAACGGTTACGGACTGGCAAAAGGACCGCAGCAGTATGTGATGAACTATTACGAAGATCCAGTCCTTTTCTGCTCAACGCTGGCTGTTTTTCTGAATGTGCAGTTTCTTGCAGTCCTCCGAAAAGCAGACATGACGAAGCGGGCAAAAAGAGTACTCTATGGAGTGGCTGCCCTGATCCTTGTCGGAACTGCACTCCCGGTCGGAGGAACGGTCTTTAATTACTTCACACTGCCGACACAGCGTTATACATTTGTGCTGATGACGGTCTTTCTGCTTTTGATGGCGTGGATGTGGGATTACATGCGAAAAGGCGGCAAGCTGAACCTCGTGCTGATTCTTGCGGTGACTGCCCTCATGGGCTGGGCATACTGGTGCGGATATGAGCAGGCGGGCTTCCAGGAATACAGGACAAATATCCTGATCCTGACCGTCACAGGAATTCTGACAGCCGTCTGCCTGACGCTGCTCTGTTTCCTGAAGGATATACAGATAAGAAATGTGATCCTAGGAGTTATGGGCGTTGTGCTTGTCGTGAACGTGGTTTCTGAGGGCGGAACAAATTATCAGAACCGCGTCACCATGAAAAAGACAGATGTTCCGGCAGAAGTGATGGTGCAGGAAACACAGCGCTATGAGGAGATGCGGACTTCTGATGACAAGGAGATAAAATACCGCGCAGAGATCGAGAAACCGCAGGATTTTTTCCGGGAGATGTACCGTGTCGATCTTGCGGACTGCCTGAACTATCTCAAAGAAAATGATCCGACGTTCTACCGTGTAGAGAAGGATTATATTTCGGGAACTGTTTCGATGGATTCTTCCGGGCAGGGATACCGCGGGATTTCGACTTATAATTCTGTCATGAACGGAAATGTCAAAGAATTTGTTAAGACCTGTTATCCGGAACTGTTTTTTGCAGATCACAATCATTATACGTTCTGGAACAATGTGGACGATAACTGGCTGGCTGCTTTCCTGGGCGTGAAATACATCCTTTCCGGAAACGGAGAACCGGACGAGACAAAATATAAGCTGCTGGATCAGGTGGGAAGTCTTTATATCCATGAGAATGTACTGGATGCACAGACAGCGCATTTCTATACGCAGGATATTTCAGAGGAGAGCCTTAAGGAACTCTGCACAGAGGAGAACAGGGAAGAACTTCTCGGAGAGGCGATCGCCCTGGAGGATGGAACGGAGATCGGAGATGCATCTGAGATCCAGACACTCAAATCCGAGGAGCAGGAGACAGCAGAGCAAAATTCTTCCGTGACGCTGGATGCGCCGCAGAAAGACTCTGTTGTGACAGGAAGTGTCCATGCAGAAGCAGATGGATATGCCCTGTTTATGATCCCATATGAAAAAGGCTGGAGTCTCACGATCGATGGAGAAAAAGCGGAACTGCTCCGCGGCGATATCGGATTCCTTGCATGTGAAGTGCCAGAGGGAGATCATACGATCCTTCTTACCTTCGAGGCACCGGGATTAAAGGCAGGCACGATAGGAAGTGTGCTGTTCTGGATCTTGTTTGCACAGAGCAGGCTCCTGATCATACGAAAGAATAAAACCAGAAAATCAGCGGGTGCTTGAGGGCACACCGCTGATTTTCTGGTTTATGAGAAGTGAAAAAATTGGAATGTATTTTGACCCGTAACTGTGAGGGTACTGAACAGTTACGATTTTGCTACTTTGATGATTCTCCAGAGAAGTAGAAGGAAGAGTATGAGACCGGCACCGCCGAACAGGATGTATGGAAGATTGTTCCTGTCTGCGGAATATTCTCTGGCAGCTTCTATATTCTGGTTGCTTTCAGTAGAAAAAGAAGAATTGTCTTCATGGGTGGCTGCCATAGTTGCTGTTCCGACAGGAGTACCACCAAAGAAATACTGACGGCTGTACTGTCCGTTTTCCTGTTCTTCGCCTCCGAGTTGCCGGTTGATGTTCTGGGTGTTCTGGCGTTGCGGTCCCTGTTCTCCGGGGCGTCCTCCGCCATAGCCTCCGCGTCCTCCGCCGACCCCCCCCCCGCCTCCGGGGAATTGCGCCCATAGTGCGGCCGAACTCAGGACGAGAGTCAGAGCGGCAAATAATTTTAGTTTTTTCATTTTAAAATTTAAAAGTGGTGTGATATGATATTTCCGGATAAATCCGTTTCGTTCTTTAATATAGATAACCGAATGTGCGAAAGGTTTAATGCAGTTGTGTTAAAAACAATAAAACGGGAACGTTTTTTCAAACGCTCCCGTTTTTATGGATGCCTTTATGGAGTTTTATACGATTGTCAGTTGCTCAGTATCACCGGCATTACCAGCATGGTTATCTGTTCGCCTTCGATGGCTTCCACCGGACGGAGTATGCCTGCGCGGTTAGGCATCGACATATCGATGGTTATATCCTTGCTTTCGAGATTGGACAACATTTCGAGCAGGAACCTTGAGTTGAAGCCTATATCCATTTTGTCGCCACGGTACGAACATGGCAGTTTTTCGTCTGCGCGCTTGCCCTGGTCGTTGTCTTCGGCCGAAATGATTACTTCATCCGGACTGAGGCTAAGGCGTGTCTGGTGCGTGGTTTTGTTGGAGAATAAAGCTATGCGGCGCAGGGAGTTCTGGAAGCTCTGGCGGTCGATGAGCAGCTGGTTGGGGTTTTCTTTCGGAATAACGGCCTCGTAATTGGGATATTTCCCGTCGATAAGGCGGCATACTATCACCATGTCGTCAGCCTCGAAGCGGGCGTTGGTCTGGTTGAACTTTATGGTTACGTCGCATGTCATGGACGACATGAGGCCTTTCATTATGTTCAACGGCTTTTTAGGCATTATGAACTCCACCGGTACCGGACTGGTTATGTCCTCGCGTACGTATTTTACCAGTTTGTGCGCATCGGTAGCCACAAAAATGAGTCCTTCGGGGGTAAATTTGAACAGTACGCCCGACATAACGGGGCGCATATCGTCGTTACCGCTGGCGAACAGGGTTTTTTGAATGGCCGAAGCGAGGATTTCGGAAGTTACCACTGTTTGGGTTATGTCTTCCATAGCCGGCAGACTGGGGTACTCGTCGGCGTCTTCATACGGGATATCGCATTTACCTTCGTTGTCGGTCGTGCCGTAGCTTATCTTGAGAAGGTGTTCTTCCTGGGATGCGGAAAAAGTTATTGGTTGTTCGGGAAATGTCTTGAGTATTTCCGCGAGCATTTTGGCCGGGACCGCTATCCGTCCGTTGCCCTGTCCGTCGACGTTTATGGTTGACATCATCGTAGTCTCCAGGTCGGAAGCGAGTATCGTCAGCCGTCCGTTTTTCTGTTCGAACAGGAAATTGTCTAGTATTGGCAATGTGCTGTTGGAGCTTATGATTCCGCTCAGTGTGTTTACCGTGCGGAGCAGTGTGGAGCTGGAGGCTGTGAATTCCATTTGCGGTTATGTGTATTTAGTTTGTTCTTTGATATAAGAGTATGAAAAGTACGTATTGTTTCAACTGTCAAATATAATCAAAACATATTTCCGCGGCAAAAAAAACGCCCCGTTTTTGGCGCGGCGGGAGGAATAATTGCTATCTTCACAGCGGAAATGCTTTTCGTACAAAACTTTATGCCGGTACTTGTAACAGAAGGAAATAAAAGCCTGAGGACAAAAACGCCACGGGGATGCGGGCGTATGGTTTTGTCTGTCGTGATTGCGTTTTTGTTTTCCGTGTATGTATCGTACGCTTCCGCCGTGCGGCAGGATACATCCGTAAAACGGGTGGCGGATACTGCTTCCATGTTTCCTATAAGAATGCTCGATGAAGTGGTCATAACAGGACGTCCGGGGACTATGCCGCAGGATGAATACATGCGTCTTAAATACAGGGTCAGACGTGTTTGGCCGTACGCTTTGCTTGGAGCCCAGTACCTTGAGGAGCTGGACCGTCTGCGTCCCGAACTCAGCAAAAAACAATTCAGAAAGACCGTAAAACAGCGCCAGGACGAGCTGTATGATAATTTTGCCGGTATATTGAAGAAATTCAGCCGTAAGGAAGGGCGGGTGCTGATAAAACTCATATACCGTCAAACGGGGATTTCCGCATACGACATAGCCAGGGACCTTAAGAGCGGTTTCCGTGCATTCTGGTGGAATACGGCAGCCGGTATGTTTTCCCTTTCGCTTAAGGATGTGTACGACCCGCAGAACGTAACGGAGGATTATTATATCGAAATGATAATAAAGGAAGGCTTCGACAACGGAACTTTGGTATACGCCCCTTCGCATAAAGATCATTTGTCGTATTTTTATACCCCTGAAGATTTGGGAGTTAAAAAAGCGCAGAGCCCAAAAGACAGGCGAAGGGAAAAAAAGGCGGCTCGGAAGAACGACATATAAAAAACACCGGAAGTCCATGTGAACTTCCGGTGTGTATGTTTGATAAAAGTATCGTTTTTTTTTTTTTGTTTACCTGTTGGTGACTTCTTGGTCGCAGTCCCACGTAATCAGCATGGCTCCCCATGTAAAGCCCCCTCCGAATGCGGTGACGAGAAGTTTGTCTCCTTTTTTGAATTGCTTTTCAAAATCCCATAGTAAAAGCGGGATGGTGGCATTGGTCGTGTTGCCGTAACGGTCGATGTTGACGAGCACTTTTTCCTTGTCCAGTCCCATGTTTGCAGTTATGGATTCTATTATTCTCAGGTTTGCCTGGTGCGGCAACAACCAGTCTATGTCTTCGTTTTTGAGCGAGCATTTTTCCAGTACCGCCTGGCAGGCTTTTGCCATATTGGTAACGGCGTACTTGTATACCACGCGTCCGTCCTGGCGTACGAAATGGCGGCGCTGGCTTACATTCTCCACAGTAGGAGGGTTTACTGATCCGCCGACATCTATCCTTAAATATTCCCGTCCCGTGCCGTCGCAGCGCAGGTAGGTTTCCTCTATGCCGTATCCGTTGCGGGAGGGCTCGACCAGGACTGCTGCAGCCCCGTCGCCGAACAGTATGCACGTGGCCCTGTCTTCAGGGTCCGGAACATGCAGCCACGAGGTCCATTGCAAACGCTTTTTCCGCGCCTATCGACGATGCTACGAATGCGGCCGTATTGGCTACGGGGTAGTCGGGGGTTATGGTGCATACTATGACACCGTCTATTTCAGAGGGCAGGCATCCGGATTTTTTCAAAAGGTCTTCGGCGGCGCGTATGCACATGTATGATGTGCCCAATGTATCGTCTTCGAGTATGCGGCGTTCTTTTATGCCTGTGCGTGTGGTTATCCACTCGTCGGATGTTTCAACCCTGCGGCTGAGGTCTTCGTTGGTGAGTCTGGATTGGGGGACGTATCCTCCTATGGCAGTTATCGCTGCTTTTATTCCGTTCATAATGAGGAAAAATGGTTTTTAGGTTGATGAAAGGCTGCGTAGCGCGGCCCGTATAGGGTAAAGTTAGTGCTTGGATTCGGTTTGCGGATAGTCCTTTTTACTGTTGTTGTGGTCTTTAATTCCGCATGAAACAGTTGTGCCGGCTGTGTCAAAACAAAATACACCCCGCAGATAGGGTTTTGCCCTGTCCGCAGGATGTATTTATGTGGTTTTTCCTACTTTTGCCGCGACAGGCTCGCTGTGTGGTCGTGGCGTAGTTATTCTTTTACCGGTTCGCTTTTGTCTACGACTACTTTTCCGCGGTAGTAGAGTTTGTTTTCGTGCCAGTAAGCCCTGTGCGAAAGATGTGCTTCGCCTGTGGTCGGGCATACGGATATCTGCTGTGCTACAGCCTTGTCGTGAGTCCTTCTTTTATCCCTTCTGGTTTTACCCTGACGTCTTTTAGGATGTGCCATTTTTTTGTACTTATTATTTGTTCGTTAATTCTTAATGTCCTTTAGTTTCGCCCAACGCGGGTCTATATCGTCCTCCTGGTTGCCGCCGTCGGCGTCGTCTTTTCCTTTGGCGCTTCCGGCCGGTGTTCCGGAATACAGCCCTCCGTCTTCGCTGTACGGTATCGGGGAGGTTATTTTGCCGGATATGTAGTCCGGATGGTATCGTTTCTGCGGTACGGACAGAACTATCATCTCGTATATGAAACGGCCTATGTTTATGGTTGTCTCATAGTGTGGGATGACTATTATCTGTTCGTCTTCAGATGGGATGTCCCCGAATTTGATTACCAGTTCCTCTCTGCCGTTTACCGGAAGTCGGAACTCCTCGCCTGTTACGTCGCATGGCGTCAGCACCGTTCCTTCGCACTGCATGTGCAGATCCATCAGTGTGGTGCGTTTTTCCAGAACTACGGTCACGTCGATGTCGGCATCGCTCCAGTTGTCATCGTACCCGAAATATCCGAACAGGTCCTGGCTCACTTTGTACGAATACTCGTAACGCCCGGGTTTTAAGCCCGAAAAGGGAATGTCGTATTCTTTGAGTTCCTTGTCCATGCTGTCCAGTATTTTACAATGCACAACGGGAGCGCAAAGGTAATAATATTATCGGAAAAAAATATAAAATAAATATTTTTTAATATCAGTCTTCCATTTGTGCCATGTCCGGGTCTTCTTCTCCCTGGTGGTGTATGTTGCCTTTTGGCGCTTGTGTCCTGAGCGGGTTTTTGGTCAGGCGGATGTGTTCCATACGCCTTTTGAAAATGTCCACCGCTGCGAAAACAGCAGCCCTCATCGAACTTTCGTCCGCTTTTCCCGTGCCGGCTATGTCGTATGCGGTGCCGTGGTCGGGCGAGGTGCGTATGCGAGGCAGGCAGGCCGTAAAGTTGACCCCGTCGTTAAAGGCGATGGTCTTGAACGGTATCAGTCCCTGGTCGTGGTACATGGCCAGAGTGGCGTCGAACGATTTGTATGCTCCGCTGCCGAAAAAACCGTCGGCCGAATACGGTCCGAATACGTAATGACCTTGGGAGAACAGTTTGTCCACCGCAGGGGCTATCACGTCACGGTCCGTCGTTCCGATGACGCCTTCGTCGCCGTTATGCGGATCGAGTCCCAGTACGGCTATGCGCGGTTTGGCTACGGAAAAATCCTTTACCAGAGATTGTTCCATCTGTTTTATCTTCTGTTCGATAAGTTGCGGCGTTATTGCTCCGGCTACTTCGGATATGGATATGTGGCCTGTGGCTACGGCTATTTTCAAGTCTTCCGATACCAGGAACATCAGGGGTTCTCCGCCCAGTACCGAGGCCAGGTATTCCGTGTGTCCGGGAAAATCGAATCCGGGGCCCTGTATGTTTTTTTTGTTTATCGGCGCGGTTACAAGTGCGTCCAACGGGCCTTCGGAAAGGGCTTTTACAGCTGCCGAAAGCGATGAAAAAGCCAGTCTTCCGCCTTCTTCGGTTTCCTTGCCGGGAGTTATGGCCGGCACGTCGTTCCATATGTTCAGTATGTTGAGCTTGCCTGTTATCACCTGCGAGAGATTGTCTATGCCGACAAAAGGCAGCTCGCTGCCTATGGTTTTCTTGTAATATGATATCAGCTTGCTAGACCCGAACACTACAGGAGTGCATACTTCAAGCATGGCCGGGTTGTCGAAGGTTTTTATTATCACTTCCGGTCCCACGCCGTTCACGTCGCCGGTGGATATGCCTATTATAATTTTGTTGTTTATCATAAGGGTCGTTCGTGTTTCTATTTTCCTGAGAGTTTTTTCTGCCATGCCCATGCCGATGACATCATCGAATCGAGGTTTTCCTCGGCTGTCCATCCAAGAGCCTCGTTGGCTTTGGACGGGTCGGCCCATATCTTTTCTATATCGCCTGCGCGGCGCGGGGTTATGCGGTAGTTCAGACGGACACCCGATACCCGTTCGAACGATTTGATTATGTCGAGAACGGAATATCCTGCTCCTGTTCCTATGTTGAATACTTCGTAACGGCTGGCGCTTTTACCGCCCAACATCCGTTCTATGGCTTTTATGTGGGCTTTTGCCAAATCTACCACGTGTATATAGTCGCGTATGCATGTGCCGTCCGGTGTGTCGTAGTCGCCGCCGAATACTGATAGCGATTCGCGGATGCCCATTGCCGTCTGCGTTATATACGGTATCAGGTTTTGCGGCACTCCGCGCGGCAGTTCGCCTATTTCGGCCGAAGGATGCGCGCCTATGGGATTGAAGTACCTGAGCGATACGGCTCTGAGAAGTTCATGTGCGTTTACCGCATCGCGGATTATCTCTTCGGATATCTGTTTGGTGTTGCCGTAAGGTGATTCTGCGGGTTTTATAGGTGAGTCTTCCGTCACGGGCAAACGGTCGGGTTGGCCGTAAACGGTACACGAGGAAGAAAACACCAGGTTGCCTCCGCGGGAGTTTTCCGTCAGGCAGTCCAATATGTTGAGCAGGGATACGAGGTTGTTGCGGTAGTACAGAAGCGGTTTGTGCACGGACTCGCCTACGGCTTTGGAGGCGGCGAAATGTATGACAGCGTCTATTTCGTATTTGTCGAAAATTTCACGGACAGCCGTTTTGTCCTTCAGGTCTGTCCGCTCGAAAGCAGGACGTACGCCGGTTATTTTTTCTATCCCGTCCAGAACGCTTTCCTGTGAGTTGGACAAATCGTCCGCTATGATTGTCTGATAGCCTTTGTTTATCAGTTCTACGGCCGTGTGCGATCCGATGAATCCCATTCCGCCTGATACGAGTACCGTTTTTTTCATGATTAGTGTTTAATTGTCGTGGTTGTTACCGAACTGACAAATATAGCGAATTATATTTTTTCCATACCTGCCGACGTATTAAAGGACGGTCGATTTAGAAAAAAAACAGAACAGGCGATTTGGCCGTGGAGTATTTGAATACTCCACGGCGGGGTGGTGAAAAATCGGAAATTTCGTATCTGGACGGACCTTTCATGTATTTCCGGGCCAGGCGCCGCACGTGTTCCCGGTATTCGTTGTTGATGCCTCCGGCGATGTTTTTCAGATGCCGCAATGGCTTTTATCCTGTTTCTTTTTGGACTGCCGGCAGATGTCGGCGAACGGAAATAAGTATCGAACTGTCTATGGTTGTCGGCTGTGCCGATGGATTTAATTATAAAAATCCGTCCTTTCCTGATGCAACTGAAGACTAACATTGTATTTTTGTATTTCCAAATCGCAAAAACGGACGTGAAAGAAGTCATCCTTACCATAATTTTTACCGCAGCGTCGCTGTGTTCTTTCCAGTTAAGAGGGCAACAGGCGGATTTTCTGCCAAAGCGCGAATTCCGGGGCGTGTGGGTGGCAACGGTGTCCAATATAGACTGGCCTTCGGCAAAAGGTCTTTCCCCCGAAATACAGAAAAAGGAATTCGTAAAACTGCTCGACGTGCTTCAATCGTGCAATATAAACGCCGTGATAGTACAGGTGCGTCCAAAGGCGGATGCGTTATATCATTCGGCTACCGAACCGTGGAGCGCGTATCTTTCGGGCCGCCAGGGGCAGGATCCCGGATACGATCCTCTGGAATTCATGGTTGCCCAGGCGCATGAACGAGGTATGGAGCTGCATGCGTGGATGAACCCGTTCCGCATAACCACCGGAGAGGGGTTACAGTCGCTTTCCATGAGGAACGCTGCCCGGCGTTATCCGCAGTGGACGGTTAATTTCGGCGGGCGGTACTACTTCAATCCAGGGTTGCCGCAGGTGCGCGAATATCTTCTCGGTGTGGTTGCCGAAGTGGTCGGAAAATACGACATAGACGCCGTGCATCTGGACGATTATTTTTATCCCTACCCTGTGCGCGGGGTGTCTTTCCCGGACAAGGTGCAATGGGAGCGTTACGGGCGTGGAAAATTTCCCGATATAGCCGACTGGAGGCGCGACAATGTAAACACTCTGGTGCGTGAGCTGTCCGATACGATAAAAAAGATAAAGAGTTATGTCAGGTTCGGCGTCAGCCCTTTCGGGATTTACCGCAACAGTTCGTCGCATCCGTCTGGATCGGCCACCAATGGCATTTCCAATTACGATGACCTGTATGCCGATGTCGAGTTGTGGTTGCGTGAGGGCTGGGTGGACTACGTAGTCCCTCAACTGTACTGGGAAAACGGGCATTCGGCGGCCGATTATGCCGAACTGTTGCGTTGGTGGAGCGGCAACAGCGGCCAGGCCCAGCTTTATATAGGACACGGTATATATAATATTTCCCCATCGGGTAAAAAGGCCGTGTGGCGGACGACGGACGAGATAGCACGACAGATAGATATGCAAAGGCTTAACATGCGCAGTATAGGCTCTGTTTTTTATTCCGCCAAATATTTCATGTCGAATGTGTGCGGTCTGACCGACAGGATAAGGACCGGATATTATACGGCACAAGCTCTTGTGCCTCCGGTAAAACGGCTCGGAAGCACCGAGCCTGCTCCTGCCCAGGAATTGCGCGCATATGCGGACGGCAAAAATGTTTCCCTGCGTTGGCAAAAACCGGACGTTGTACATTCGGATGCTGTGTACAGTTATGCCAGGCCGAGATATTACGTCGTTTACAGGTTCGCCTCCGGCAATTATAAAAACCTTAACGACGCCAGTGCAATAGCAGGGAAGGTGTGGGCGTCCGGCCCGGCCGAGTTTACCGACAGGAATGTCCCTAAGGGGCGTTGGACGTATGCTGTTACTTCGGTGAGCGCTACCGGAGTGGAGAATGAAAATTTTTCGGCGGCCACTGTCGATGTGTTGTAGTTTTTGATTAAATTAGTACCTTTGCACCTCGTTTGAAAGACAGAGAATATAAAATCATAATAATATGATTATCAATCACAAAAAAACAAAAATCGTCGCCACCCTCGGGCCGGCTTCCGACGATTTGTCAGTTATGACCGAAATGGTCAAAGCGGGCGTCAATGTGTTCCGTATAAATATGTCGCACGCTACGCCGGAACAGGCGCGTGTACGGGCGGAACGTGTGCGCCAGATAAACGCCCGTTTCGGCACGAATGTAGCAGTGCTGGTTGACTTGCAGGGGCCGAAACTGCGTGTAGGGACCATTGCCGAAGGAGCTGAGGTGCATCCCGGCGATATCGTCACGTTCACGAACACTCCGTGCGAAGGGGACGCGACGCGCGCATATATGACTTACAAGGATTTCGCCAAGGATGTGAAACCCGGAGAACGCATATTGCTGGACGACGGAAAACTTGTTTTTGAAGTGAAGGAAACGAACGGCCGCGACGAGGTGAAAGCCGAAGTGGTCCAGGGCGGGCCGTTCCTATCGAAAAAAGGCGTCAACCTGCCCAATACGAAAGTATCGCTTCCGGCATTGACGGAAAAGGACAAGGAGGATGTAAAGATAGGAATAGATATCGACGCCGACTGGTTCGCGCTGTCTTTCGTGCGTAACAGCGAAGACATAGAACTGCTCCGAGCCGAAATAGCGATGCATACGGACAAGCGCATACCTATCGTGTCGAAGATTGAAAAACCTGAAGCCGTAGCCGATATTGACAATATCCTGCGCCATACGGACGCTATCATGGTTGCCAGGGGTGATCTGGGTATAGAGGTTCCGGCCGAGGACGTTCCCTTGATACAGAAGATGCTGGTGAAAAAGGCGCGCCATTACGCCCGCCCGATAATCATAGCCACGCAGATGATGGAATCGATGATGGATTCCGTTACTCCTTCGCGTAGCGACGTGAACGACGTGGCCAACTCGGTGATCGACGGGGCCGATGCGGTGATGCTTTCCGGCGAAACGGCTATGGGTCATCACCCGGTGCAGGTAATCGAACAGATGACGAGGATAATACGCGCGCTGGAATCCCATAATTTTGTCAGCCATGCCAAGAATCCTCCCGAGGACGAATCCCGCGAGCGTTTTATGACTGACGCCATATGTTACCACGCTTCGCAGATAGCCATACAGCTAAATGCCAAGGCTATTTCCACTATAACGAACACGGGGTACACGGCGTTCCAGATATCGTCGCACCGTCCTAATGCTCACATACTCGTATATACTTCAAACCGCGATATAATGACGCAGTTGAACCTCGTGTGGGGTTGCCGGGCATTTTATTACAAGAGTATAGAAAGCACCGACCAGGCTGTGGACGACATAAACGCTATGGGTTACGAACGCGGTTTCATAAAGGCCGGCGACAGGGTTGTGAACCTGATGACAACTCCTTTGAACGACAAAGGCCATGTGAATACGATGCGAATAACTACGATAAAAGATTGAAAATAAGTCTATTGTATGGGTTGAAAAAACGGTTTTCTGTGGGAGGCCGTTTTTTCTGTGTTAAAACTTTTGGAAACTTCCCGTATAAAAACGCTACTTTTGTGCCTTGTTAAAAAGATGAGTTATGGCAAAAAACCTGGTTATAGTCGAATCCCCTGCTAAAGCGAAAACCATAGAAAAGTTCCTCGGAACGGACTACAAGGTCGAATCTTCGTTCGGCCACATAGCCGATTTGCCGGGAAAAAAACTGGGGATAGACGTGGATAACGGTTTCGAGCCGCAGTACGAAATAGATCCCGAAAAAAAGGAACTGGTCAAAAAACTGAAGACCATGTCCAAAGCCGCCGAAATGGTGTACCTGGCATCCGATGAGGACCGCGAAGGTGAGGCAATAGCGTGGCACCTGTATGAAAACCTCGGCCTGAACGAAGGCACTTCGCGCCGCATAGTATTCCATGAGATAACCAAGAATGCCATACTACACGCGATAGAAAACCCACGTTCGATAGACATAAACCTGGTCAACGCACAACAGGCGCGCCGGGTACTGGACCGTCTGGTTGGTTACGAGATATCGCCGCTTTTGTGGCGCAAGATAAAAAGCGGGTTGTCGGCAGGTCGCGTGCAGTCCGTGGCCGTCCGGCTTATTGTCGAACGCGAACGCGAAATACAGTCTTTCACTAGCCGTTCGTCGTATAAAGTATCCGCCGAATTCACTACTGGCGACGGTTCTGTGGTAAAGGCTGAAATGGCGCACCGCTTCGACACGAAGGAAGAAGCCGGCGCTTTCCTTTCGGATTGCGCCGTATCGTCGTTTTCCGTCGGGCAAGTGGAGACCAAACCGGCAAAACGCACGCCAGCGCCGCCGTTTACCACGTCAACCCTGCAGCAGGAGGCCTCGCGCAAACTGGGATATTCCGTGTCGCAGACCATGACGCTGGCCCAGAGGTTATACGAGGCCGGTCTTATCACGTACATGCGTACCGACTCTGTAAACCTTTCCGATGAGGCTGTGGCTAAGATAAAAGCCGAAGTGGGAAGGCGGTACGGTGAACAGTACAGCCGCCCGCGTACGTACCATACGACCTCCAAAGGCGCACAGGAAGCTCACGAGGCCATACGCCCCACTTATATGGAAAAAGAGGTTGCCGGAGCCGACGAACGCCAGAAAAAACTATACAACCTGATATGGCGCAGGGCGATAGCCTGCCAGATGGAAGATGCACGCCTTGAACGTACAACGGCTCAGATATTGGTATCGCAGTCGGAACACACTATGACCGCTTCTGGCGAAGTTCTCCTTTTCGACGGGTTTTTGAAAGTGTACGGTTTCGATAGCGATGCGGATGACGACGAAAACGAAAAAGACGGAACATTGCCCAAGCTCGGCGCTGGCCAGATGCTTACATACAGAACGATAACCGCTACCGAACGTTTCACCAAAGCTCCTGCTCGTTACGGCGAGGCTGCGTTGGTGAAAAAACTGGAGGAACTCGGTATAGGGCGTCCGTCCACTTATGCGCCTACCATATCTACGATACAACGACGCGGCTATGTGGAAAAGGGCGACCGCGAAGGCACGCCGCGCAATTATACCGTACTCGACCTTTCCGACGGGCGCATATCCGACCGTCAGATGACGGAAAATTACGGTTCGGACAAGGGTAAACTGTTGCCTACGGATATAGGCATCGTTGTGAACGACTTTCTGGTGGAGCATTTCCCCAACATCGTGGATTATAAATTCACGGCTCAGGCCGAAGAAGAACTAGACGATATCGCTACCGGTAAACTCGACTGGAAAAAGTCCACGGGCGAGTTTTATTCCAAATTCCATGCGCTTGTCAGCGATGTGGCTCAAAATGCTGAACGCACTACCGGCGAGCGTGTGCTTGGTGAGCATCCCCAGACGAAAAGGCAGGTGTCGGTACGTATAGGCCGTTTCGGTCCGATGGCTCAGATAGGTACTGCGGACGATGATGAAAAACCGTTATTCGCTTCCCTTCTCAAAGGCCAGTCGATAAATGACATAACTCTCGAACAGGCGCTCGATTTGTTCCGCCTTCCCCGCACGGTGGGTGAAAGGGACGGGAAAAAAATAACGGCTGCCATAGGCCGTTTCGGTCCATACCTTAAATGGAGCGACAAATTCGTGTCCCTGCGGGAGGCTGACGGTGACGACCCGCTTACCGTTACCCTGGAGCGGGCTTTGGAGCTTATCGACGCTAAAATATCAGCCGATGCAGCACGCCAGATAAACGTGTTCGACGAACAGGAACCGGTCATAAAAGTCCTGAACGGCCGTTTCGGGCCGTATATATCCATCGGTAAGGAAAATATAAAGATACCCAAAGATACCGATCCGGCGTCGCTTACCCGCGAAGATTGTCTGCGTTTGCAGGCCGAGGCCGCTGCTGCGCCAAAGAAAAAAACGGTTAGAAAATCCGCTTCGGCAGCCGGAACCGCCTCCGGAAAGAAATCTCCGTCAAAAGCCAAAACGAAAAAGAAATAACGGCTTTACGG
>QWCY01000596.1_pt1 | contig 58159 bp, 50 predicted proteins | sample 1972631 | NCBI WGS metagenome assembly QWCY01 (sample SAMN09866696, study PRJNA288562) | Human gut metagenome isolate pre1_stool, whole genome shotgun sequencing... | isolation source: gut | host: Homo sapiens | place: USA: California
ACGTAATATGTACTTATCATTCGACCAGTCCGTCCACTTCTGAACACTGTTGTTCATGCTGAGGCTCACATGGTTTCTTAAGCTGCAGCGTTCAACGAACCTCTCATAGTCTGATTCATCCTTAAACACAATATCCGCTTTGTACCGTATTCCAAGCTTCTTTATGTAAATTCTGCCTGCGTCATATATGACTATATCCGATATGTCCGGGTCATCAATAAGCGGGTCCAATATATAGTAGCCCCAGATAAATGAGCTGAACCCTTTATAAATTCTAGCTGTACTCTCATCATCATCTGACGTATACCGGTTCCTAATATATGCCTTTACTTCCTCAGCGAATTTCTCTTTATCAAGGTTTCCGCGCTCAACCATGTTGAGCCTTGCAATATTATTTCCGGATGTAAAATATCCAATGACCTTATCTGTTATCTCTTTCTCCGGAAGAGCATACTCTTTTTCCTGATTTGTTATCTCTGATTGCTTTTGTTCTTCCGCCTGTGAAAAAAACTTTGACATTTTCACTTAAGCAGTCCATCCTTCCTTATATAATTTTTCAAAATGCTTCCGCCTGAAACTCCATGCGCTGCAGATTCACACATTCATCGCCTATGCGTTTTATATAGGTTCCGGCAAGCTCACTTATGCCATCCGGAAGCTTCTCTCCATCCAGCTGTTTATATACTGCACTGATGTCCTTAAGGCTCCATGACTTATTGGTCTCATAGTTGAGAAGCTTGATATTCTTAACCATATAACAGCTATATCCATAACCGCTGTTTTCAATATCATCCTTAATCAGCTTTGACCATACATCCTCATATAATTTGCTTTCTGATTTCAGCTCTTCCGGTGAAATCAGCTTATGTCCCTCCGGTACATTGCTTTCAGCCTGCTCACTTGTATCAAATCTTCTTGGCGACAAGCGGCATACCATACCGCTTATATCATGCACCCCGTAGATTGTATAATATTTTCCACCGGCATCCTCTTCGCCTGTTATTGCCGCGTAGGGTGTCTTCTTAGGTATCTCATCCTCAGGATTTATCCTGTAGCCTTTGCCGGCATACAGTATATCCTTGCTCATTTCCCTGCCTTCTACCAGAACTGTCCTTACATTCGTATCTGACAGCCATTTACCGGCATGCTCCGTCTCATCCGGTGTCTTATGCTCACAAAACTCTGCCTTAGGTGCTATGCGCCCTCTGCCATTATCTTCGTAAGTAATCCGCACATATCCGTCATTCCTTGAAAGCATGTCATTGACGGTTTTACCTGTTGAACCACATACAAGTGAAAGCTCCTGCGATGTATAGTGCCGCTGTCTCGAATAATCGCGCTGCCTTGGCAACTCCGATATGTATGGCTGAAAGAATTCCTTCTGTGACAGTTCATGTGGTATGTACCATTTCTTAATATATGAATTGAACCTTGCGCCTTCTGCTTTCAGGCTTTTAATCATCTGTGAATATTCCTCTTTATCAACATGGGGCAGCGTCAGATATACGTTGGAAATATCATATCTTTTGGCAATGTCAAATTTACGAAAATCAATATATTGTCCTTCTGTTTTATTGAGCACCCCGATATTGACATTGGTATATGCACTTATCTTGTCTGAAATCCTTGCTGCTTTGTCAAGAACGGCATCTATGCTGTCACCATAAACAACCTTTGTTCCCACCTCTTTATTGTCTCCTGATATGAAGCCTTTATATGGTTCATTATGTATATTTCCGGTAATTGGCATATCCCCCTTGAATTCAACTCCGAGAAGCTCCAGGCATTTTTTCACTTCATCCCGCAAATGACCTGTGTTCTTAATATCCGTATCTATAACCGTCCGGCCAATGACATTGAATCTGTCCTTTGCCGCCTCTATAGCCTTATCCTGTTCACGCAGATATGCTTTAAACTCTGCCTCTTTTTCAGCCCGCTGCTCAATCAGCTCCTCTCTTTCCTGATTGATGGAATACATCTTCTTAATAAGCTCAAGACATTCATCTATCTGTTTTTCTTTTTCCATACACCAAATAACCCCCTCTTCTTTTTGTCCGGCTGTTCGCTCCTATCAAAATAATCACCGCAGAGCTGTTCACACAGCCCATTCTCAACCGCTGTAAAAGGATCCATTGTCACCGGAGCAAAAAATACATTCTTAAGCTCCGCCATTCCGTTCTTTATATCATCCCGGTACTTTTCGTCTGTAAAGTTGAACAGGAAATTATATCTTGTAAGATTTTCATGTACTACCCTTGAAAAAACTGCATTAAGCGCATCAAGCTCCCATGGCTTACTTCCGGCAACAATTACCGGAACCTCACATTTATTAAATGTGATATCATCCATATCATCAAAGCTGCCGAAATCTATAACAAGAAAGTTATATGCCTTGGCCATTATTGAATTGACCTCCGCTGCCTGCACAGATGGATAATAATCTATTCCATTGACAGAAAAATGAAGAGCATCCTCAGACTCCTCATCATAGGATTCCTTTATGTCCGCAAAGACCGGGGCAGAGGACATCTCAAGCAGTGCAACCATGTAGCCGCTGCGGCGCAGCGTATTGGCAGTGACAATGGCATTATGGGTTGTCCCCACTCTTGCCCGGCTTCCGGCAAAGCCAATCATCACGCGATTGGCATTCTGCTTCTGTTTAATACGCACCTGTTTTCCTTCCGTCTTATCATCCTGCGGCTTTAAATATCTTAGCGCATCCCTGTACTGCTTGCCTTCTATTATACATCCGGTAAGCTCATCCTTAATCTCCACAAAATCAGTCGCAGTAATGATGTCATATATGCCCATCTGCACACATTTGATTAAAAGTTCGCTTCCTGTCCTAAGCTGCGTTGCCAGAATAATTATTCTCATCTGTCCATACATAACCTTTACGGTCTCAAGGCTTGATATAATTTCCGTATCAAGATCAAGCACACATGACAGATCAATAATCATCATGTCCACACCTGAGAGATTATTAATCTGTTCCTTTATGTATTTGCTGACATATATCTCCGATATGCTATCACCGCCGGCGATAATCTGTTCTGTCTCATGGAGCACTGATGTAATTACTGCCTGATATGTCGGAGATGTAATATAGTAGACCATCTTCACATCCCACCCTTAAAAAAATATTGTATGACGAGGCTGACAATTGAAAGCGCCACACACACCACTATTGTCATTAAATTCTTATTATGCTGTTTATTCTCCATCTGTGTTCTCCTCCGCGTCCTCCTTCTCAAATGCACTTAAATTCTCGTCAATCCAGCCTGACACCATTTCTGTTACATTGAGGTAGCGTTCGGTATATTCTGACAGCTTCTCCTCAGATAACTGCCATTTAGTAAACATCACACCCGGAAGTTCTTTATATGATTTAAAGGTCATGGTGATATGATAATCCTCACTATTATCATCCGGCTTTTCAGTGCATGACGTCATGGCTGCAAGCATATCCTTTATATCATCCTTTTTAGGTGGCTTAATGCCATCTCCATCGAGCATACTTTTTATTACCCGCACATGATAATATGCAAGTACAGCACTTACCGGAAATTCATCCATTTTAATGATGACATTGACATGGCATACCTCCCTCTGCTCTGTCTCCTGAGTCTCCGTTTCCTGCTCACCGTCTTCTCCCTCTGAGCCGTCATCACTTTCTTGAGCATTCCCTTTATCACCTGATGTACCGCCAGGTTTTGCTGATGTACCGCCGGGTTTTGCTGGCGGTCCGCCGGGTTTTGCTGACGGTCCGCCGGGTTTCGTTGACGGCTCATCCGGGTCATATAATGTCATTTCATCTGATTTTTGGTCACGGTCTTTATTTCCTACAATTAACTGAGGCTTTTTTGTTACCTTCCGTGATTCCGTTTTAATCTCTTTCTCTTCTGAGGGATTCTGCGGTTTTTCCTTTGGAACAGTCTCAGTGGTTGTGTGTTCCTTTTCTACTTCCTTTTTCCTGTCATTCAGTTGTTTTTCATATTCGCTTATGTATTCTTCATACCAAGATGTAATCTTAAGGACAGTATCCGATGTTTTATAATTTTCCACGTCAAAATCCTCTCCACTGTCCGGATCAAAAAAGCCATCCACAGATGAGGCAGCACCTATCACGGGAACCAGCAGCAGGAAAGGTGCCATCACAACAAGCACAATTGCAATCAGTGCTTTCTTCACTATCTGCCGCCCCTCTTTCCGAACATTTCAAGCATCTCGTTGCTTACCTCAAGCCTCATATCAAGTCTCACGCTGCCGGCAAATAATATTCCGACTCCTCGGCTCTTTGAAGCAAGTATTGTCTGCTCCCCTTCCGTCAGATTGAACAAATCCACCGTCTCCTGAAGGTTTTTGCCGTCCGTTCCCATAATGAACCTGTAGCATGAATTATCTATTATAGCCTGTCCGAACCTCTTTACAGCAGGATCGAGAACGTCCACTGCCGAATGTGTTATAAACATAAGTCCGGCCTCATATTTTCTGTCTCTTTTTGAAACATTCCTCACGAACTTCATTAAATCCGGATAATCCGGGTCTACAAAGAGATATCCTTCATCAATTCCGAAAATAACTTTCTGGCTCCTGTCCTTGGACATCTCATGCCATGCCCAGCTTGTGAGATTGAAAAACTGTGCTCTCTTGACATTCTCATCAAGCTCAAGTAGCTTTGAGCAGTTAAGTACAATAAAATCGGATTGTGGATTTATGGTTGTCGGTCCATTCCATATAAACTGATCCGCACCATAAGCTATTGAATACAGCAAATCCTTAAGCCTGTCATATACCGACTGTTTATATTGTGATAAGTCCGGCTTTTTTGATTTTTCCTCAACCTTATTATATAAATCACGGATTACCGGATAATCCTCCGGCTGTAAAAAAGCAATCTCTGTATCCCATGTGATATGAAAATCACGATATACCTCAATAATGCATTCCTCCAATGCCGTTTTTATTCCGGCATCGAAACTCTCAGCACCAAAGTATAATTTAAAGAAGACCCTCAGATTCTGAATATGAAGGGCAAGATCAGATATTCCCATCTCCTCATCGTAAACCATATAATAGTTAAGATTCTCTCCGTCATTGAGATCATCCTCTGTTATTCTCGGAGAATACTTCACCTGCAGGGGATTGATGCGTCCTGTGGAACCTCCGGCACAGTCAATGACATCACCGTTTATATCCGGATGGGCAGCCAGGTCAACATACTCCTCCTCCGGATCAAGAGTAATTATCTTTGTTCCAAAGGAATATTCACAGGTCTGTATCTTCTTGATTGCTGTTGATTTTCCCGAGCCGGGAAGACCGCTTATAAACCAGTTGCTGTTCACCCTGTCATTGCTTCTTATCCACTGATTAAGTATCACAACACGATTTGTTCTTGATGTTCTGCCAAGCCAATATCCACCCGGGTCATTTATGCCGGCATTCGCCATGGGAAATCCTCCAAGAAATGTTGATATCGGCATGTTGCGCTCACCCATACGGGCAACCTGCTGTGAAGGGATTCCATATGGTGCCATACATTTCATTGCCTGCAGCTGTTTATACTTAAGGTTGAGCAGTTTACATTGAGCAACTGCCACAGCACCGGATACGCGCTTTATTCTATCCTCAAGCATGCGTCCATCTGTGTGGCGTATGTAAAGCATTATATTTACATAGCCCACGGGTTCCTTCTGGACAGCTATCTTCTGAATCAAGCCCTCCAGGTCCTTAATTGCCTTGTCAATCAACTGCTTATCAGATTCAACCTTTGCTGTTGTTCTGTCTCCCTTCAGCTGTGCTATTCTTTTGTTGTAGACATCAATGAGATTATCTGCATCAGTTCGCCTGAACTCTATTGATGTTATGGTTCCTTCAAGCTGGCAGAGTGCCGCCAGCCAGCCATATTTGATATTTTCGGCCGGATATCTTGATATGCAGTAAATCTTCCCCACATTTTCGCCTATATTGGCATGCGTGCTGTCATAATCTATTCCTGAAGGAGTAATTATGTTCAAAATGTGCTCGTTTAAATCTGATGTTTCCTTCAGTTCCACGGATCCTGTTGCTGTATTTTTCTTTTTGGCAAAAATCTGCATCATTACAACCTTCCTATCTGTTCATAAATCAAATTATTTACAGGAACATCATATACAGCCTGCACGGCATTTCCGTACAGCGCACACATTTTAATAATTTCCTGTTCTCCCAAAATCTCTGTTCGTACACCGACTGCCGCATATCGCTTCTGGAAATCCGATAATCGATCCTTTAACTCTTTCTCGGAATCAAGCCTGTTCCTGCCGGGTGATGTCCACAGCTTTATGAAGTGGACATGCTCAAAGTTCTCACCATTGCTTGCAAGCTCAATAGCTTCATTTAACATAATGGTAAGAATATGTCTCTTCCCGATATGGTTTAGTTCCTCTTTGTATCTGTCCTTAAGCTCATTTTTATACTTGTCAAGATCAATCTCCCGCGGATAAGCCTCATATACAAAGTTCTTCTTCTCACTCTCAAAGGAACGTGTGAGGACTTCTGTCTTGGCATGTCTGTCTGCTTCACTTAAAAGATCAAGATTGAGAAAGTACACTCTCAGATATGACATGATGTATCCGTCCGTTCTATATAAAAAACATCCCCTTATATCCTTAACTCCAGTAAATTCATTTGCCGTCATCTGATCAGCTCCTTACATATAACATTTTCAATAACCTCAGACATCTCGATATCACCATCAAATATCTCATCCGGTTCGCAGCCATCCTGAACAAGAAGGAATCGATTGTTAAGCCAGATAACTGTTTCCACAGTGACATTCTCAGGAAACAGATTATCAAGCCGGCTTCTCAGTACATCGCCCTCATAAACCGGAATATTGTTTTTGTCTCTTTTTCCCGTATTTCTTAAATTCCTATGAATTAAATGGCAGTCCCTCATCTTCAACTCCTTCAGGCAGATTCATAAATCCATCGGGTGAAACAGCAGCCGGAGGAACGGTACCTGCTTTACTGTCTGCAAATTCCTGATCTTCAATAACCACATCTGTCGTATAAATCTTCTGACCTTCTTTATTGGTGTAGCTTCCTGTCTGGATATGCCCGGTAATTAAAACCCTCATCCCCTGATGAAAATACTTCTCAGCGAACTCAGCCGCACGGTCAAATGCAACACAGGATATGAAATCTGCTGTCTGCTCTCCGTTATCACTTTTTCTCCTGCGGTCGACTGCAAGTGTATATCTTGAAATAGTCATCTGCTTTTCGCCGGCAGTCACACGCACATCCGGATCCCTTGTCAATCTGCCCATCAAAATAACTTTGTTCATTGTCCATCCTCCCATGGTGATCTAATCCCCATATATTCGTACTCAAACCGTTTTTGTGCATTAGAATATCTGTAAATCTGTAATATCTTGTAAATCATGTTTTCGTTATGATTATCGCGGCGTACCGCAATAAACGCAGCCATGCCTGCAAAGGCGATAATCATAAGGCATGTAAGCATATTGTTATTTACGGCATATACTATTATGCTTATAATCACACCCACAGCGGTTGTAATTCCTATAGCAGCAAGCTCTTTTCCTCCGATTCCGGGGATGATATCCTTTGTCTCAAGTACATTCACCGGAATGTAAAGTTTTTTGTCATTGTCATTCATAATCTTTCACCCTTTTTACCCTAACCTAAGCGGACTCCAAGATGGTCACATAACATTGTTACAATTCCCAATGTTAAAGTGATCAGCACTCCTATCTTAATGATTCTTACTGCTTGTTTTTTTAACTCCGCAATATCGTTCTCTGAGGCTTTCTGAATTTCCATCAGTTTAATAATCAGCAAAACCACTGATATGGAGCCGGACATTACTGTAGCTGCTCCTATAAGATCTTTAAATAAAACAACCATGTACCTGAATATATTGACCAGAGCTATTGAGCCTTGATTCTGGTCTACCCGGCTGAGCAGATATCCATTTACAATGGTATCGGACAGCTCAGATAATGACACGGCTATTATTATTACCTTAAAAAGCTGCTTGATTTTATTTTTTGCCTTGTCTGCCGTGATACTCTCGCCTGCCAGAGCATATAAAGTCTGAATTATCTTAAGAGCCACTCCCACGCAGATGACAATGACCAATTTATTGGTCACTGCCATAATATCCTGCCCGAATGATGTATCCGTCACATCAAGTAAAATCATAAGTGTCTCCCCATCATCATTCCAAAGTACATGCCACTTCGGGCGGTGTCTTTTAGACCTGAGCTGTATGCAAACTTCTGAAGCCAGTTAGGTGTTTTTATAAAGAAAAATAAGCATACAAAAGCTTTCAAAAGCGAAAGAATATCACTTTGAACAGCGTATGTAATCGCGAGTTTATATAGCACCATTTGAACAATATAGCCGAATGCTACCACAACAAACGAAGCTATAAAATTATTCCATTTCTCCTGACGTATCGAAGTCAAATCACATGCCATTATCGGAAGCAGTATTTTCATTAATCCGAGATCAACACCTCTTATCATTGCAACAAAGCAGCATATTAAAAGGATAACCGCGAAAACAACTATAAAGCCCATTGCAAACCATCCCATTGTCACAAAATTATGAAACAGAGCAAGTGTAAAGCCTACATCCGTATATGAATATGAGCTTGCACCTGTTATATAGCTGCATAGACTTTCACTCCATTTAATACATAAATTCGTAATAAGTCCGCCAGCACTTATTACAAGCATTGCTTTAGAATTTCTGACAAGAACAATCAGTGGGTCTGAATCCGCATCGCCGTCGGTCTCTAAAATGTATGTATCCAATATATGCTTAAGTGACAATAAAATTATCAGCAGCAATGCTACTCCCTGTGTCGCTTCAAATGTCTTAGATATCAGACCATCGTTCATAAATGAACCGCCCTCAGCAAAAGCAAGCCCGACTAGATTTACAATTCCATTGATTATATCTGTCACTACCTCCTGGAACCATTCCTGTATTTTGTTAAACGGCCATACAGCAGCCAGAATCATGTACATACACATTCCCCTTATTTGAAATAACTCAAAATTAGTGTAAATAATGCCGTGGCACATATTATAATTACACCCACTATAACTATGATTTTAATTTTATTAATATATTTCTGAGTCGCTGATTTTGCTGCATTATCATCAAGTGATGCCGTAGCACCCTGCATTGCAAGTAGCTGCCAGACTATCAGGAGTATTACAAATATTCCCTCGAATGCTAACAACGCTTCTTTTGAATCTATAACCAACTCTTTTAAGTTTTGAAAAAAAGCTGAGTTTATTATCTTATTTGCCAAAATCATATTTTTCACCCTTTCCGTTATTCCTCACCCTTGAGGAATGATACTCTTTTCTTTTTTACCTGAGCCTCATCATCCGGCGAATTTATTGTGTTCCATATACCCCACAACGGAATAGTTTTTGGAAGTTCCCTGATCGCTCTTGATTTTTCAAACTTCTGGATAAGCTCTATATTCTCCTGTCTGCTTCCCATTCCAAACTCTTTATTTACGAAGGTTTCACTTATATCCGGAAGTCTGTTCACCGCCCCATATCTGCCGGTCATCAGACATATGGCATACGGTGAATTAATTCTTCCTACCTCAGCCGGTTCAAGAAGCTTTCTTCCCCCAAGATTTGAAGAATTAGAGAAATTACCACCATTGATTCTGTCTGTGCTCACACTATTTGAGGCTCCTACACTCTTGACTGTATAATTGCCAAGAGATTCCGAAATCATCTTGAGCGTATCCGAGTCATCAGACTTCAGATACAGCTTTACCTGACAGTTAGTCTTTATATTCTTGAAGTCCTCTTTATAATTCTTTTCCATCTGCTGAATGTCCTGTATCACAGCATTAACCCTTATTCCACGGCTTCTTCCGGCCGACAGAATGTTCCCAAGACACGGAATAGTTGGGAAATTTCCAAGTTCGTTCAGGTCATAATCCGTATCTACCGGAAGTCTCTGCCCATACTCATTCGCCAATTCAATCTGCTGACTGTACAACTGTGTAACCATGATGGAGACTAAAGGATACAAGGTCTTTTTATCATCCGGTACAATCATGTACAAGATGGTCTTTTTGCGACCTATATCTTTTAAGTCAAAATCGCTTACAGATGTCATAGCTGCAATATTAGGATTGGTAAATAACCTCAGCGTTCCAAGCGCTGATGTAAAAAATGATGACCTCGTCTTGGAAGCTGCGATCTGAGCCATCGCAAATACTCCCTTTGCAGGATGGTCATCAGCAAGGTTATTCAGATATTCATTAAGTGGCATCTGTCCGTACATATCAGCCCTACACATATAGGCAATAAAATAATAGACATTAGCCATGTTGCGATATTCCGGCGGAGCTTCCAGGCATACGCAGAGGATTGCTGCGGCAATCGTCGCTGTCTCCCCGTTATACCATAGGGGTTCTCCCTTCTGTTGCCCGACAAGCACAGAGACCAAGTCCCAGGTAGCATCTATTGCCTTTGCCGTATTCCCTTCATCCAGCGCATTAAGTATCGGCTGGAGAAAGTTATATCTGTCACTCTTCTCCGGCTGTCTTAAATCAAGCACTGCAACATCATATCCATTTTTTCTTGCAAAATCTGAGGTATAACAGTACATGTCTCCCTTGACGTCTGAGAGTGCAATCGACACTCCCGACATAATCTGGAGAAACAGCGTGGTTAACATTACCCTTCTGTCTTTTCCTGCACCGGTTGTTCCTATAACCATTGAATGCAGGTCATCTTTTATGTAATAAAACCGCTCCTTTCTTCCTATCTTTTCATAATTGATAACGAGGCCTGCTTTCCCGGTAAATTTTTCTCCCGGTGTGTAAACGGCATACAAATCCCGTTTCTCATTTTCTGTCAGAAACCGTTCACTTCCGTGCTGGCCATTTCCGGCCGAAACCGGAATTGATATATCATCTGTCACCTTCATCATCCCGACAGATGATAGTTTCGATGTCCTGTCTGTGGTAATCAATGCAACCACACAGGACATTAAAACACCTGTTACTACACTAAAGGTTGCCGTACTTCCATTTTTTTGACTACATAAAGCATGAAAGTAATTGACATCTAAAATTGTATGGTTGATACTACCACTTGCCGCAGCGTTTAAAAACTGCGTCAGCAGATAGCCCAGCCATGGGCTGATTAGCAGGATGAAAAGAGCTGATGACAAAAGCCATCTGATTTTTCTCTTTTTCCCCTTCGTTCCATCCCTATTCAATGTGCCTCCCTTCTTTGGGGACAAAATGCTTATTTTGTCCACTTTTTACAAATTTACGAGGTGATAAATTGAGTACAATTAAATTTCTTAAACAGGAAGAAAAAGGGCGCCTGTTCGGTTCAGTTGACACCGATGAGCGCCGGCACGCGGTAAGGAACCGCGCAATTATATATCTGGCTGAATATTGCGGATTAAGAGCCACAGAGGTGTGTCTTTTAAAAATGGATGATTACGATACTCTCCAATCAAGTATCTACTGCACAAGACTAAAAAAAGGCAATGACAATACAATACGAATCATTGACCCACGCGTGCTGGCTGCCATCAATGATTATCTGAATATCCGTGATACACAATATAAGGAATCTGAATACCTTTTCGTAAGCCAGAAAGGCACTGCATTGTCACGAAAAAGTCTTGATAAGATCATGAAGTATCACTGCATGCGCGCCGATATTCCGGCAAGCAAACAGCACTTTCATGTTCTCCGTCATACACGGGCAATAGAACTGGCCGAATATGGATTTGACACAAAGGATATCCAGTGGTGGCTGGGACATAAACGTATTGGAACAACAACTATATATATGAAATACACAACAAGACAGCAGGACAGCATGTATGACAAGCTTGCTCTTGCCCTAAAAGAAGAATAGAAAATTAACCTACAGACATAACCGGAGGGAGAACACATTGAATATGGACAGAGTGCGCATTACCGTCACCTTTGACAGTGAAACATATAAGCTTTTAAAAAATATATCAGACAAAAATCATATATCAATATCGGAAACTGTGCGCCGGTACACGGAAGCCGGGCTTAATGGAAACTTATCAGAATCAAATATAAATTACATAAGCGCCATCATAAGGGAACAGTTAAGGATCGTAATGCAGCCGTCAATAGAACGTCTTGCCGCATTGTCTGCCAAGACATGCATACAGGCCTCAGCCGCGGCATATCTGACCGCAGAAGCCATCGCACGCTTTGTTCCTGTAGAGCTGCAGGAGGATGTTGCCGCAGTTTATGAAGATGCACGTAAAAAAGGGGTTCGATATACGAAAAGCAGAGTTTCGGATGAGGAATAATATGAATGATAATCAAGAACTAATCCTGAAAGGCAGGTATACTGCTTACATGGAACAGATTGAAAAATATTATAATGGTACAATCGACCGTACACAGCCTATTGTCATTGGCATGACAACCAATGCTCTTGCAATCTCCGGAGCTGACAGAAGCCTGGAACTCACAATAAACATAAAAACCCTTAATAAATGTATTGGCTCGCCCGATGATATATACCACGGGCACCTTCTCGATAGAAATATTATTGAGCAGTTTCCATTTCAGCTTGAGAACCCGGTGATGATATTTAGAAATTCTGAGAAACATTCTCTCATCTGTATAACCGACCTTCAGGACAGCTCCGGACATGGTGTCATGGTTGCTGTTGCGCTGGAACAAATAAGTAAACGTCATAAAATAAATCGAATAAGCAGTATATATGGTAAGAATCGCATATATAATTATATATCTTCTCAGCTTGCTCAGAACAATCTAATTGCAGCAAACAAAGAAAAAGCTGATATGATGCTTCAATCTAGAGGGCTCCAATTGCCCAAAGAGGAAACATATATCAGCTACGATGACAGCATACCATATTCTGTTGATAATGTCAAACAGATATTGAACTCCGATAAATATAAAAATTCTCTGTCACACTTTTTATCTGATCTAGAAAGCAACTGCTTTAATCAAACTGAGAAATTAATAAATAATTACAAACAATTGCTGTACTATAAAAAATATCATAATGCAACCCTTGATGATATAAGCAAGGAATATATTACAGGCAGCCAAAATCCCTATATAAACGCTATCGGCAACGAACTTAAGGAGCAGGAACTGGTTCGATGTGACGATGTTGCTGCTACCCTTGAACCTTGATAAAACAAAACTGATATATGCTTCGATCTAGAGGGCTCCAATTGCCCAAAGAAGAAACATATATCAGTTAATTATTGTATACCACATTATACCTAATTTGTCAATCCCCAATTATAACTAAGAAAGGAATTATAATGCCACACAATATTTTAATGTCTAAAATCCGCTGCTACAATCCCAATAAATCACACGCAGCGCTCAAAAATCTGAACTATATTGTATATATAGGGACACGCCCCGGTGTAGACCTCACAGACGTTAAGCTTGATGAGCTCACTGCTATTACCGAAGAAGATATTACACCTGACGAACCGTCTGCCAACTCCCAATACATTTATTACATTGCCAAACGCCAGAACAGTCAAGGCTTGTTTGGCAATTTTGAATTTAACAACATCACCGAAGTGGCTCACGAGGTAAGAGATGTAACCGATGCCGGTGTAAATGTCTATAGAGGCATTGTATCATTGTCCGAAGAAGATGCTGTAGCGCTTGGGTATAACCAAAAAGATGCCTGGGTCAAATACATGCACTCTGTTATGAATGATGTCGGAAACAGCTTGGGAATTCCCTTAACTGCGCTTAAATGGTGTGCCGCAGTTCACATGGAGCAGGGGCACCCACACTGTCACTATACATTCTGGCGGACAGACGGCAAGGTCATGTCATCATATATTCATGTATCAAAACAGAATGAAATACGTGAATTCCTTTCCGGACAAATGTTTAAAGCCGAACGCGAAATGTTTCTCCCGGAAAAAAATCAGTATCGTGACGCAACCATCGGTGCAGCACGTTCCTTTATGAATAGTCTTGACATTGATTTTAACCATATTCCTGAGCGCATAACACAACAGCAGCTTCAGCACATGTCCTCAGATCTGATTGAACTGGTTAATTCCCTTCCCGGCAGGGGAAGTTTAAAATATAAACTTCTTCCGCCAAAATGCAAAATACTTGTCGATAAGGTTGTGGAAGACGTTATACAGATTCCGGCAGTTAATAAAGAATATACCGCATATATGAAAGCCGTCTCCGATATATCAAAAACCTATTCAGGAAGTACTAACCATCAAGCTACAAACCAAACCGTTGCTGATGAAGATATCCGGAAAAGACTTGCGAATTCAATCCTTAAATCTGCCATCACTCTTTCACTTATTCAAAAAAAGAACTTGTCGGGTGAACTGAGTTCACCCCTGCATAATGACAATCTTCAAGTGAACTCAGTTCACCTCTACGATGAGGACAACCTTCAGGTGAACTCAGTTCACCTCTACGATGAGGACACTCCTCAGGTGAACTCAGTTCACCTCATCAATGGAAAAATATGTGATAATGTTAAGCAGCCTAAATTAGAATGGACTGCTGCTTTTAAGAGAACACGCAACTCGCTTTACTCTCTTGATAAAGAAGATCCTAATTATACCACTCAGTTTAACACTATTCTTGATGCCCTTATATCGTATCATAATCAAGGATACCTGCCTGCAACATATTTACTTGCACGATTATACAACAGCAAATCCTATCCCATTTATGACAAGGAAATATCCGATAAGCTCTATACGTTGTCATATAATAACTTTAAAAACATTTTCAATCATCCGGAACTTTATATTTCAGGTGACGAAAAAAAACATGCGCCTACACCGGAACAACAGAAACGCTTTCTAAGCTACCATCTTGGCAAAATGAGTGAGCGCGGTCTTGGTTGTGAAATCAATTATAATGATGCAATATCATATTATAAAAATTGCCTTGATGATAATGCATACGCCCAATACGCCCTTGCCAATATTTACCTGGGTAAAAAAACCACTCCTCTCACACCTGAACTATATGCAAAATCTCTTGAGCTGCTTAAAAGTGCGAGCAGTAAAAACCCTTACGCGGCTTATGAATATGCAAAACATCTTGAAAGACCTATATTCCCATATAGATCCACCCAAAATGACATACATATTTTCTACCGGACTGCACTTGATGGCTTTCTCAGTGAAAAGAACAATGATACTAATCTTGATGGGAGTATATTATATAAAATCGGAAAGTTGTATTATGAGGGGAAGGGTTGTGAAAGGGATGTTGAGCTGGCCTATAAATATTTTATGAAATCTGCTGAATGCAAAAATAAGAATGCATACTATGCTCTTGGAAAAACATGTTCTGATAAAACAAGCCCACATTATGACCCGGTGCGTGCAGAACAGTATTATATCAAAGCATACAATGAGTATACCGATTCCGAAACCGGAGAATCTCATGCCCCTTCCTATTTAAAAATAGCGATGGCGGATTTATACGCCAATCAGAAAAATGATAAAATATATGACATAGACAAAGCAATTGATATATATAAAGAATGCATTGAGACTAATGCCGATTCCATGGCTATGTTTAAACTAGGTTCTTTGTACCTCAAAGGTAAAGGTGTTGAAAAAGATATTGAATTAGGATTGCATTATCTCAACAATGCAATCGATGGAGGGAATAGCTTTGCCAAAGTCACCCTTGCCGATTTCTATGCCGATTCCACACATAGCCGGTATAATATTACAAAAGCCATTCAGCTTTATAAAGACTGTATTAAGAATGATTCCGACTCCTATTCAATGTCAAGGCTTGGCTCAATCTACCTTTTTGGCCACGGTGTAGATAAAGACGAAGCACTTGGCTTAAAATACCTGAATGACGCCGTAGCCAATGGAAATGAGCATGCAAAGAAAACCATCGAATTTTACAACAACATGAAGCACTCTATGGCAATATCAGCTTCATTTTCACTGGCATATCATTTTCTGAGTGCATTAAGTGACCGCCGCAATCAAAACCATCTGCTGCTCATTCATTCAAAATCGACCTCAAAGGAAGCACGTATTGATGCATATAAGAAAAGCAAGGAACATTCCTCACCGGATTTTGAGCATTAATAAACGTGTTGAGGTGAACTCAGTTCATCTCAACACGCTTATGTGTATTGTAACTTTCTACATTTTTATGATATAATGATTATCGTTGTCGCACCCAATCTGGCAACAGAAAGGGGGTGTACTCGTGGAAATTATTATATCCTTTTTGGTTTCCGTCATGGCAGGTGTAGTTAGCTACTATCTCTGCAAATGGTTAGACGGAGATGACAGTGACAACTAGCCTAAAGAAAGCCCCAGAGTTGCGACCTCTGGGGCTTTCGCTTTGTGTACCCATGGAACTATATCCTTTTTAGCTAATGCCATTATAGCATATGCACTAGCCAAAAGCAAGTATTCCCTTTTTTTATAAAAACATTCATCCACTATAAACATAACACATATTCTCTGTATTAGTTTATCTTATTCAAGCTTCTCTTTACACTCTCGCAAGGTCATAACAATATCGTATATGCTAATATTATTGCTATTTCATCACATTTTATTCAATAAATACGCTATCTGCACTAGTTTTTGACATAAAGTGATGCACGATATCACACCTGAAATACGCAAATGCATCACCTCTGAAATGCCCTTGGTTGCTGGCTTTGCCAGCAATCCGTATAGGCGGCGTTCATCGCCCTATTCCTGCCCCATGCCATCCCTTCGGTATGGGGATGCATTCATGAGCCCTATCGCTTTTTGATAGGGATGAATGAATGCCGTGGGGTATGCTCACATAGCGTAAAAAATAAAATATGCTTTACCCAACTAAGAGCAGCACAATTCTCAACACAAGAGCTTATTTATGCTTATCAGGTGAACTCAGTTCATCTCTACTTCCCGGCTGCTTCTCAGGTGAACTCAGTTCACCTCTGCTTTCCCGCGGCTCCTCAGGTGAACTCAGTTCACCTCTGCTTTTCCGCGGCTCCTCAGGTGAACTCAGTTCATCTCCGCTTTCCCGCAACTCCTCAGGTGAACTCAGTTCACCTCTACTTCCCGGCTGCTTCTCAGGTGAACTCAGTTCATCTCTACTTTCCGACGACTTCCCAGGTGAACTCAGTTCACCTCTACTTCCCGGCTGCTTCTCAGGTGGACTCCGTTCACCTCTGCTTTCCCGCGGAGCCTCAAGTGAACTCAGTTCACCTCTACTTTCCCGCAGCTTCTCAAGTGAACTCGGTTCACCTCTGCTTTCCCGCGGCTCCTCAGGTGAACTCAGTTCACCTCTGCTTTCCCGCGGCTCCTCAGGTGAACTCAGTTCACCTCTACTTTCCCGCGGCTTCTCAGATGAACTCAGTTCACCTCCCCCTATTCACAATTCATTATTTTAGGCTTTTAAATAATGTCGACAATTTTATAGCAAATGCCGACACTATTTTTGTAGACATGGATACTATCTTACGATATAATATAAATATAGAGAACACATTACCGGTAATTACCTCTAAATAACTTACCTAATTGGAGGATAAATAAAATGTGTAAAGTAATTTCAATCATCAATAATAAGGGAGGGGTAGGCAAAACTACCTCTACAGGTATAATTGCTCAGCTGCTCGCCTATCTTGGAAAGCATGTATTAATTGTAGACCTCGATTCACAATCAAATCTATCTATGATGTTAGGTCAATATGAGGAAGATAGCCAGGATGTAATAGAGGGACTTGTCATTCCTGAACATCCCAATATAGCGGAGCTTTTTAAGTACAGATATCGTGACCTTGGAAATGTTACTAAACTTATCAGGCACACGTCAGTGCCTAATCTTGATATCATACCATCAAGTAAACGACACAAAAATACGCAGCTAAATATTGCTAAAAATGAAACCGGAAACAACAATGTTATCTTAAAAAGAGCTCTTTCACTCATTCGTGATAGTTACGATTTTATTCTAATAGACAATGCCCCTGCAAATGACATTCTCACAGTCAACAGTCTTTTTATCTCCGACCTCGTCATTGTGCCTGTAAGGCTTGAAGGATTTTCTTACAAAGGGCTTCGAGAAACCATCGATACATTGCTGTACATAAAAGATGAACATGATATTGAAAGTATTAAATTTGGCGGTGCTTTTATTACCCAGGCGGAAATAAATACGAATATATATAAAGCACTCAAGTCCAATTATACCGATGAGCTTGGCGGACGTTTTTATGAAACACCAATTAGAAAAGATATTCACATCAGCGAACTGGAAACTAATTTTACCCCGCTGCTTGAGTATTGCCCTAATACCAATGCCGTTTTTGATTACAGCAATTTAATCCTTGAACTTGGCATACTCGATGATAAAACATCCGCAATGCTCCGCCGCTCAATAGGCGCATAAGGTATGAGGTGAACTGAGTTCACCTCACTCACACATGAAAACATTTCAGGTGAACTCAGTTCACCTCATCTACAGAAAGGATATAACAATATGGCAAAACAAAAGTTTAATTTTCAGCTGACTCAGCCAGCAGCTCAACCTGTGGTCGTTTCCGGCGAACAGGGCACCAACGCCGGCACTGTTGCCTCCATAGTGCAACGTCTTGATAATAATGATAAAAATCCGTTTGAGATTAAGCTGGTTCCCCGCAGCCGGATTCGCATGAATAAAAAGAACAGCTATCCGATTGAGGATATAGACTCTCTTGCAAAGTCAATTTTAGAGTTCGGCTTGCAGCAAAACCTCGTAGTTGTTTATGAAAGCGAAGAGGATATATATATTATTGAGACAGGTCACCGCCGTGCCACAGCTCTCAATATGCTGATTGACAAGTATTCCGGCAATACCGATTATCCGGATTATGACTTATATATGAAGAATGTAGCTCCTTATGAAAAAGGATTTCCATGTAGGGTAATTTATTTAGAAGATGGAATTGAGTATGATGTATCTGGTGACACTGACTTGTCAACTATACCCACAAGCGTCATAGACAGCGAAATCCGTTTATATATTACGAACGAAGAGATAAGAGCAAAAAATCCGGCGAGAACAGCTCAGGCTATAGCAAGGCTCAAACAATTGTATGACGCTAAAAATGCAGCACTCAACCATTCTGATAAAATAAACGTAAATAGTGAAATAGCCGAAAACCTCAATATCAGTCCCCGCCAGGTGGCAAAGTACAACTCTATTGAAAACCTCATTCCTGAATTGCGAAGCTTATTTATCAACAACAATATCACATTATCAAGCGCATCCGGTTACGCACAGCTCACACCCGATGACCAGAAGCAGATATATCAGATTTTCAAAACACATGAAGACCTGAGTACCCGACAGATAAATGAACTTATTCAAAGCAACCAGGAACTCAATCAACAGATAAAAAAACAGGAAGCTGCAATTGAAAATTTATCCTCTAATCATAACGCGACCGGTGGTAATAATGATGAAGTTATTAAATTAAAAAAACAAATCGATGACCTAAAATCACAGCAAAAAACTATATTAACCGAAAATTCCGAACTAAAATCGCAAATGCTGGCTAAAAGAAGTCTAAAAATCACATACGATTCTTTAGTTAGTCTATCTTCACGTTTTATCAAAGAAGCCACAGAATACTCCGCTTCTAAGCTATCCTGCGATTCAGCAAAGCTTGATAAAGCACTCTCACTGCTTGTTGAAATATCTGAACTGGATTTATTTTAAACAGGAGATGAGGTGAACTCAGTTCACCTCATCTCCTGCTCTGTATATATCTATGTATTTTTTTATAATTTGAAAATTTCTTGAGCACTTCCATACATCATAATCACCAATGACATATAATCTGTATTTCGCCCGCGTTACTGCAACATTTACTATATTATCATTCACCCAGTTGACAGCTCCAATTGAGTTTTCGTCGCAGCCTAGTAAGAAGATAACTTCGTTTGCTCCCTTACCCTGAAATGTATGCACAGTACCGCAATGCGACTTAATCCAATCATCATGATATTTATATTGGCATATTTCATCAGATTGTCTCAGTAATTTTTTCATCTCGTCGGCAACACTCTTAAATGGTGAAATAATGTATATATCAGGCAAAATCTCCTGCTTATGCAAACTTTCTATCACCATGCTAAGGGCCTTTATTCCCTGTTCTCTTACATAATGGTTCTTATTACCTTTTTCCGAACCGGTAACCTGGAACCACTTGGAGTCTTCATACAATAAGGTTGCCTTTACATCCTCTTTAGGTTGTGCTGTTGCGTTAATCATAGTCCAATTATATGCTATTTCATTGGATATAGAAAACATTGGCTCTATACAACGCCTATGTACAATTAATGGACAGCCAACCCATGCCAATGCCTTTTCTCCAGCATGGCATGTTTCTACTTTTCCACCATATTTATTTAATCTATCAGCAAAAGTTTGTATTGATATTGCTTTATTGTGATATTCTAAGTCTACACCATCACCAACAATATTATATATACAATCCGGAATTGTAACTACAGGCTGAATCTGCTTTGGATCACCCACAACTAATGCTTTCTTACATCTCCACAGCGCTCCTACTGCCAATTGAGGTGCTGCCTGACCTGCCTCATCTATTATAAGCGTCCCTAAGCTCTTTGGAGTTGTAACAACATTAAGCAAACTCTGAACAGCAGCAAATGTAGTGGATATAACCGGCGTCAATAGGAATAAACTTTTAAATGCTGACGTAAAAGCCTCCCTTTTATCTCCGATTTCAAATTCATAAGGCTTATTATTCGTGTCATTTACTGCCTGCCATATCTTCGCAAGGAGGCGAAAATTAGTAAACATCGCGGTCGATGACATGACAAACCACTTATGGAGCTGCAATGCTTCGTAAAACAGTTTTTCTCGTGCCTCATCATATCTTTTACTTGTATAAAATGACGATTCCTGTACATCCTTTTCCAATATGTTATCGGGCGAAATTTCCGACAATGTTTTAATTCCTAAAATCTCATGCTTTTCGTGGAGCATTTCCATATTCTTATTACATATCTCTTTTTCCTGCATTGCCGAATCTAATTTTTCACATATCTCTTTTAATTCGTCTTTCTTTTTTTCTGATTTAGCCAAAATGTCGCTATAACTCTTATCAGCTTCACCCAAAGTAGCTCTGAGCACCATGAGCTGCTGGTTATGCTCCTCCAGTTCCTGTACCTTCAATGTTTTTTTATCTGACAGTTCGGCTATATATACATGCTTTTCGCTATGAAAACGCTTCGGCCACAAGCGTTCCCATAATTTCAGCTTGCCTTCCCACTGTATTATTTCCTCCCTCAATTTTTTTACCACTTCTTCCAGCTCAAAGCATTGATTTTTTAACTGCTCCTCCTGCTGTTGCACATTTCCAAGCTTTGAAGCTGCATCCGTAAGTAAATTATCGATATCATTTAACTCGTTTTCCGCATTTTTCCTCTTTTTGCTCAATTCATCAATCCGACCTTCAAGTTCTTTCAATTTCTCCGCTATCTTTTCCTCATACGGTACAAGACTGACTATCTCATCTTTATAAACATTTACTTCATTCAACTGCTTTATAAATCTGTCCTTTGCCTCCTGAAATTTGAGGTAATTAGAACGTATGCTTTCATTATCTGTATATATTATATTTTTTAATACATCATCGCAAAACCTTTTTATGTTCTTTCTATTGCCAAGCGGTACTGATATCAAGCCCCAGGAATCGTTTCCAAAAATTTTCTGTGCTAAATCTGTAAAATAAATTTCCTGAAGATTATTTTCTTTTTTATAATCTGTACTCCCATCATCCCTGACTTGTTCCAGTATTCCTGTATCAAATAAACCTGTCATAGTTTTGCCCGCAACCACATCACTTGCTTTAGGCAGCTCTTTGGTTATATTTTCTACTGCATTATTATTTGATGACGCTACCAGCATTATAAAATCATCAAGTGATTCATCCGGTTTAAAGTACTTTGTAGTATATTGGTCATATTTACCATTTAATTTACACTCTGTGAAAGCGTCATCAGCACTTCTATATTCTGTAAGCCGCATTGCCCTGTTAACAATATTATCGACTATAACCTCCTTGAGCAATGTAGTCTTTCCAGTCCCAGGAGGACCATTCACTGAAAAAATAGTCTGTGCGTCAATGTCTGTGTCATTATTGCTATTTACGTTTGCAATGTTTATTGCAATCTGTTGCATTAAGGCAGGATTGTATCTCGATGGCCACTTTCCAAGTGAATATAACTCCGGACAACTCGCATCCTTTATCAATTCAAAATCATCCTTGATATTTAAGTGTTCCTCATTTATTTTTAATGCTGTAATATACTGGACTATATCATTATTACCATCAATATGGCTACTTACCATTTCAAGATCTTTTATAATGTGGCTCTGTTGAAGATTTGTGTAGTCTACGCTATCTGCATTGTATCCATTGTTATTTCTATCGTTCCTGATTCTATCATATATCATAATTCCCATATCAGCACGAACAATTTCTTCTCTCTGGATAAACCCACATAGTCTTCCGGTAAGTTCATCATATATATGTTCTATTCTGCTTTCTATTGATATCTCTTCGCGCCTCAGATAATTTTCATAATCCATTTTTAAACGATACAGCTCCGATGGCTGCATTTCCTTTACATTAATGGACTCATTATTGATGCACTCATTAACCGCCCATATAAACGGTGATATATCAAAGCTTTCTTCAATATAATTTCCGTGACGCGTTATTTTTAAAGCAAACAGACACACAAAACCATTCTTTATATCAGTTTCTGTATCTTCAACATGCAGCTTACTACATAATAAATCGTATATATTCTGAATTTCAAATTTTCCGTAGCATATATCAATATCACCGCTGATTTCAACATGCGTGGCATAGGTCTCCCTATCTTTTTTAAGAATATCCGATATTTTTTTGCCCTTTGTAATTTTATCACATATTAACCTATGTATTATTTTATCACTTTCTTCAGTCCTAACATCCGGAAATGGATTCGGTATTAACATCTCCAACGCAGTCCAATAATCCAAAATTTTTTTTACTTCTTCATTTTGCATTTTAAATATTCCTCATGTCATTTTGTTGCTTATATATAAACTTCATTAAAATAAATTAAATTTTTTCTTGCATTTTTCTAGCATTTTATGTAAGATGTCCTTGTATCAAAAGTGGACAAAATAAGCATTTTGTCTACTTTCAAAAGGCATAAAAAAAGTACTTTTTGTATCTTATATAATCTCATATTTCCGGTTGTGTCTCCATCATTTCCAGCTGCTGATTTTTAAGTTCATTTCCAATTTCCGATATATATTGATTTATATTTCCACCTTTTGTGTAGGCTTGTGCAATATCCTCAAGCTTCCATATCCTGCCGGTAGACTTGACCAGTTCACTTAAATTATCCAATACAGCTTCAGTTAGACGAAGTCCATTTTCACTAAGAGCCGTCTTGAACTGAGCATATGCCACCTGCACACGCATTTCAGTTAAAACTTCCGGTTCGTCTGCTGAAACACCACTATGCTCATTCCACCTATCCTCAATATATTCTACGACATTATCAAGATAACTGCTTTCCTCTGCCGTAATGTTCCTGTTATGTTCATGCTGCAGCACTGTACCGGGATGTATATCGGGAGTATCAGTCATTCGGTATAAACATTCTGATTTTCTGTTTTGAAGAGAAATATCATCAAACACGCCCGACTTATATACCTTCTCAATACTCTCGACAATAGCATTAACTGTATTGTCATGCTGCAGCTTTGTTGTCATTCTTGGTGTAGTACCAATTTCTTTCATTCTCTCATACCGTTCAATCGTACCAACATATGACAGTATCGGGGGCACAGCCATAACAGCAAGCTCCACATGATATCCTCTGCTCTTTAACAGCTCTGCTGTTCTTATTGGCACAGCAGATGTTCTAAGTGTACCTTCAATGATAAGATTATATTTTTCTCTTGAAAGCTCATCTATCAGTCTTTCTATTACCTGCGACGAAAACTTCTGTGTATAATTCACATAATCATCACCGTATTGAGCATATAGATGGTCGAAATGAGGGTGCAGCTTTCTAAAATCATCCCCAGAAATGACCGCGGTGCCCTTATCAGCTATTAAGCTTTCAAAATGTTTTATCATGCTTGACTTTCCAGCACCTGGCTGTCCACCCAAAATAACAGCTTCCGGCTTTTCTACTGGTTCTTTTTGATCAACTGCAATCTGTTTAATTTTCTGATAACGTCTATTGAACTCATGCATCGTATATTCTGTAAAATCTTCCATACATCTATCCCCTGCATGCTACCAGCTTTTTCAATGTCTCATTTACCATCTGAAGCTTTCCCCTTACAATATATGCCTGTTTTAATGTATCAATTTTATATACGCCATTATACAATTTGCAAACCTCATCTGAAATCGCTTCAGCAAATTTATCATCCGGATTGTTTTCTTTATATCTGATTAAATCTGCACATATCCCGGCAGCAAACTCCCTAAGTACTTCTATCTCTTTTACAACCTCATAATCTGTCATATCTAAACCTCCTAAAAAATATTTGTATTCTTCTGTCATATTTCCCATAAGACTGTTTTGTTAAACTTTTAAATTTTATATAGTGCCTTACTTTTCTTCCCACACATATACATATAATGCTTTTGTCATTTCGTTACCATAATAATTATAACACGGAGTATGTCAATATGAAAGAAAAAACATTACCTTGAATTTATATACGATTCCTCCGTTTAGATTATTTCTTAAGCATGTCACCCATAGCTTCATCTGTCATTTGAGCATATTGATAAACATCATACAATGGCGCATAATTATATCTCCCGAAAGCGCGAAATCTATATTCGCCTACTTTTTTTAGGATACCGTTTTTTTCCAGACGTTTTATGTCTTTATGTGTAATATTAAAAGCAGCCTGATATACCTGGCTGCTAACTCCTACTCCAAACATTTCAGCCAATTGCTTATATTCAAAGCCATTATTGATAAGCAGTTCAAACACTTCTTCTTTTTTCTTTTTTTCATCACACTCAATACCGGCAGAATTGCATAATAAAACAAGCTGCTCTTTAAATGCTAAGCTCTGAGTCCCCGCATTCTTACATATTTCCGCTTTAACATACTCATCCACCGATAAATTCTCACCCCAAAAATTAATGTTTCTCATACAATTCCCCTCTCTTCCCAGCCTCCGCCAAACATATCATACTGAACCTCCTGCTTGTAAAAATGATTTTTTGTGTTTGGCGCAAAATAGAGCGCTGTCAGTAAATAAGCGCGAATATTCTTTATTTTTGTAGTCACATTTTGCATTGAGATTATGACATACTCAAGATGGCTGTCATTAAGCTTCAGGAATTTTGCCTTGACAAGCGCATAAGGGTAATTCTCGCCACCTATTTTTATAGTCTTTCTACTGACACAAACGGTATCACAAATAAGCTCATACAGTTCATCATACAGCTCCCTATCCTGACCTGTATCATGCTGGATATGATAATCATATCTGATATTCTGCTTAATCTGCTCTATGTACGCTTCTACATCATCGATACTATGGACAGAGCTCACTTGAGGTATATTTTTATCGCAGAGGTGAACTGAGTTCACTTGTAATTTGTCATTATGCAGAGGCGAACTGAGTTCACCCGATATGTCAATCCGATTTTTAATTTCCGAAATTCTGTCATTGCTGTTATTATCTGTATTATCTGATAGATGGATAGATGGATTAATATTATTAATATCAGTATAATTAATATTAGTATAACTAGAGTCCAAATTTTGAACCTCCAGAAATCTAGATTTTGGATTTCCAGAAGTCCGATTATTGGATTTGCAGAAGTCTAAATTTTGGATTTCTGGAAGTCTGCCTTTTGGATTTCTGGAAGTTTGATTTTTGGAAATCCTGAAATCCAAATTTTGTACTTCTGTGAAAACATCGGTATTATCAGACTTTCTTTCGTCATCCTCAATAGGGCCAGAAGCACATGCTGTGACAAAATTTTTTACATAAATAATATCAGGTCTTCCTAATCCCTGCCTTTTCTTCTCAATAAGCCCAATGCCTTTTCTATTATCAAGTTCAGACATAATCTTGGTGCAGGTTCCATGAGAGCACCCTAGATCATTCATGATTTCCTCAACTGTATAATAGATGTAAGCTCTGTTATCCTCATCAAACCATCTGTTTTTTACTGATAGCGACATTCTATCCAGCATAAGTCCATACAGGAGCTTAGCATCGCTGCTAAGCCCTTTGAACCGCTTGTCCTTAATTAACAGACGCGGAACACGGTAAAATGAAAACTGTTCCGCTTCAATTCCGTAATAGTAGTCAAAAACAAATCCTTCTCCCATGTTCATCATCCCTCAACATTCATGTTTTCAATTATAACTTCATGTCCACTGTTTTCCTGCTCTTTAATTTCCTGTTCTTTAAATGCCTCAGCCAGTTCCTCTACACACTCTCTTATTTCATCATTTGCATAGCCCTTACTCTCATAAAGCCTATGCACATCCGCTACGCTGTTATCAACTCCTGTAAGCTCATTTAAACGCAGCATTTTCTTAATTATATTTTCATCAGCGATGTAGCCATCCTCTGCGACACTCATACTTATAATTTTGCGATCCTTTTCAAGCAGTTCTTCCAGATACCGCTTATTCATGCTTTCAAGATTATTACATAATTTATTTACCAGCTGCATTGTGTCATTCAAATTTTCTATTTCTTTCATCAACTTTAACCTATCCTCTAATAATCCATGTGTGTTCAGTTGCTGTGCAATTTTTGTCATTGCGCAAATCTTGTCCCCAATGCTCTCTCCTTCATAGGTATTGAGCATTCTCTCTACAGATTTAGTAATTCGACATGTTATTTTTACCTCTCTCTTTTCACTTCCCTTCACACGTATCACATCCTCTCACACATTTTTCTATGTCAATATAACATCTAAAAAACCGGTTGGTACCACTATTAGAATAAACATCAGAAACACTCATTACGCTGAATTCCGGCATGTTCTGTACAAGCCGCTGAAAAAACGCAATATCTTCTCGTGTACCCATTAATCTGATCTTCAACATAATTAATCTCTCCCTCCCAGCATTGCATATAATTTTTTATTATATGTAACATACTCCGGATACCGGAGCTGTATCGCCTGCCAGAAGAAAGGCGCATACGAACAGCAAAACAACTCACTCACACTATAATTCTGGCATTCCTCTATTTTCTGCCTTGTGCATTTAACACTGGGCATTCCATCACAATACAGATTAAAAGCCATTCTTATCACCCTGGCACTTCCGCTTGTCACCCAACCTTCATGTATACATGCCGGTTTAACCAAGCCGCTTTTAAAATCATAAATCCTGTCTATGTGCTGTCTGGTATCTGCATTTATTCCTAAGCAGTATACCAATGCAATATGATACTCATCCTTATAACGCACCTGTGAAAGCTTCTCATAAAAGAAGCTCTCATGTGCTTCACTTATAAAACTTATTTTCTTTTCACTTTCTGTATTGTTCCTTGCTCCTATCGCTGTACCCATGTGTTTTCCTCCAAAAATCTTTATTCTTCTTTAAGCTGTTTTAAATTCTATCTTGGTAATGCAGTAAAATTACGATATTATAAGTCAAAAGATATTCGCCATAGATAAATCTATAAGGTAGCAAATAAAGTAAATAAAACTTTTATAATTTTGCCTATTCCCTTTTTTGCTTTATGTGTTATAATATTGTCAAAATAATAACAATATCGGAGGTATTCTTATGTTAGTTACAGCTAAAGAAATGCTTGAAAAGGCAGTTGCCGGTCATTATGCAGTTGGTCAGTTTAATATTAATAACCTTGAGTGGACTAAAGCTATCCTTACAACAGCTCAGGAGCTTAATTCCCCTGTTATCCTCGGTGTTTCCGAAGGTGCCGGAAAATATATGGCAGGCTACAAGACCGTAGTCGGCATGGTTAACGGAATGATGGAAGAGCTCAACATCACTGTTCCTGTTGCTCTTCACTTAGACCACGGCTCATACGAAGGATGCCTTAAGTGTGTAGAGGCAGGTTTCTCATCAATCATGTTCGATGGTTCCCACTACCCTATCGAGGAGAACATTGCAAAGACTAAGGAATTAGTTAAGATTTGTGCTGATCACAATATGTCCCTTGAGGCTGAGGTTGGTTCTATCGGCGGTGAGGAAGACGGCGTAATCGGTATGGGTGAGTGTGCAGACCCTAACGAGTGTAAGGCTATTGCAGACCTTGGCGTAACAATGCTTGCAGCAGGTATCGGTAACATTCACGGTAAGTATCCTGCTAATTGGAAGGGACTCAGCTTCGAGACACTTGCAGCAGTTAAGGAGCTTACAGGTGATATGCCACTTGTTCTTCACGGTGGTACAGGCATCCCTGCTGATATGATTAAGAAGGCTATCTCTCTTGGTGTTGCCAAGATTAACGTAAATACAGAGTGCCAGTTATCCTTCGCAGATGCTACACGTAAGTACATTGAGGCAGGCAAGGACTTAGAGGGCAAGGGCTTCGACCCTCGTAAGCTTTTAGCTCCTGGTGCAGCAGCAATTAAGGCAACTGTAAAAGAGAAGATGGAGTTATTCGGCTCAGTTGGCAAGGCTGAATAAAAAAAATAAGTTTTTTTTAAAAAAGGGCTTGCAATTTTGTGAGTTATAGTTTATTTTATTAACATAAATGATGTCTTGTAATACTAAAGCCAATATTTAGGGAACAAGGTCATATATTCGTGTGAGTGAACAAGGGCGTTCCGTTTATTTGGAATGCCCTTTTTTTATGCATATATGTCTAATTATAGATATAAATAGCAGACATATAGTTCGGATAAAATACAATCCACTGTACATCCTGATGCATAATCACCACGAAAAATTTATAGCATGAAAGGAATGGAAAAGAATGAGCAATATCAATGTAGAAGAAATTTTTGGCGAAAATGTATTCACAGTTGGTAAGATGAGAGAGCGCCTTCCTAAGAAGGTATTTGCAAATCTCATGAATGTTATGAACAAGGGTGGCGAGCTGTCAATTTCCGATGCCGATGTTATCGCAAAGGCTATGAAGGACTGGGCAGTCGAAAAGGGTGCAACACACTATACCCACTGGTTCCAGCCACTCACAGGTATCACAGCTGAGAAGCACGATGCCTTCGTCACACATCCTGATGCAGACGGCAAGATGATTATGGAGTTCTCCGGCAAGGAGCTTATAAAGGGTGAGCCTGATGCTTCTTCTTTTCCGTCCGGTGGCTTAAGAGCTACATTTGAAGCCAGAGGCTATACGGCTTGGGACTGCACATCACCTGCATTCGTTAAAGAGGATGCAACAGGTGCCATCCTCTGTATCCCTACAGCTTTCTGTTCCTACAAAGGTGAGGCTCTTGATAAGAAGACCCCTCTCCTTCGCTCCATGGAAGCAATAAGCGAGCAGGCTCTTCGTATTGTAAGACTTTTCGGCAACACAGAGGCTACCAAGGTTACAGCATCTGTCGGTCCTGAGCAGGAGTACTTTATTGTTGACAGAGAAAAGTACCTTGAAAGAAAGGATTTAATCTATACCGGACGTACTCTCTTCGGTGCACCTGCTCCTAAGGGTCAGGAGCTTGAAGACCACTACTTCGGTTCTATCAAGGAAAGAATCGGAGCTTATATGAAGGACATCAACATTGAGCTCTGGAAGCTGGGCGTTACAGCTAAGACACAGCACAATGAGGTTGCCCCAGCACAGCATGAGCTTGCTCCTATATATGAGACAGCCAATGTCGCAGTTGACCACAACCAGCTTGTTATGGATGTTATGAAGAAGGTTGCCACACGTCATGGTCTTGCATGTCTTCTCCATGAGAAGCCATTTGCAGGTGTCAATGGTTCAGGTAAGCATGACAACTGGTCCATCGTTACGGATAATGGTGTCAACCTCATCGACCCGGGTGATACACCTAACGAGAACCTTCAGTTCCTGCTTGTACTTGCCTGCATAATGAAGGCAGTCGATATACACGCTGACCTGCTCCGCCAGTCCGCTTCCGATGTAGGAAACGATCACAGACTTGGAGCTAACGAGGCACCTCCTGCAATCATTTCAATGTTCCTTGGCGACCAGCTTGAGGATGTTGTCAACCAGATTATAGAGACAGGTACAGCTACACACAGCATTGAGGGCGGCAAGCTTCTCACAGGTGTTTCAACACTTCCAGATTTTGCAAAGGATGCTACCGACAGAAACAGAACTTCACCTTTTGCTTTTACAGGTAACAAGTTCGAGTTCCGTATGGTTGGCTCCGCCGATTCAATCGCAAGCCCTAACACAGTTCTCAACGCAATTGTTGCGGAGGCATTCTGTGAGGCTGCGGATATTCTTGAGAAATCCGACGATTTCGACAAGGATGTTCATGAGTTAATCAAGAAGTACATGACTGAGCATAAGAGAATTGTCTTCAACGGTAACGGTTACTCAGATGAGTGGGTAGCTGAGGCTGAGAGAAGAGGACTTCCTAACATCAAGTCCATGGTAGACGCCGCAAGTGCTCTCACAACAGATAAGGCTGTCGCGTTATTTGAGAAATTCGGTATCTTCACAAAGGCTGAGCTTGAATCCCGCGAGGAGATTACATACGAGACATACACCAAGTATATCAACATAGAGGCTCTCACGATGATAAGCATGGCATCAAAGCAGATTCTTCCTGCTGTCATCAGCTACACGACTGAGCTTGCTAACTCTATCGCTTCCGTAGAGGCTGTAGGCTGTGACGCAAGTGTTCAGAAGGAAAGACTTGAGGCAGTTACAGTTGAGCTCAAGGCTATGAATGCCGCTCTTGAAAAGCTCAAGGCTGATCAGGCTAACGGTGAGAAGGAATGTGCTAAGTGCACAGCCATTTACTATCATGACACAATTATGTCCGATATGGCTGCTCTTCGTGCTCCTGCCGATAAGCTTGAAATGCTTGTTGACAAGGACTTCTGGCCGATACCTACTTATGGAGACCTTCTCTTTGAGGTATAAAACGAGGATGGCATAAAAAGTATTTTTACTTAGCTTTTGAACTTTCATATACTATAAAACCTGCTGCCGGACAGAAAAGGCGTAAATCCGAAATACGGATTTACGCCTTTTTATCGCTGTCACCTTTTTCGATAATGGAATCTGTTGCAGGCTATTTAAGCATCTCAAGAATCTTGTCCTTTGGCTGTACACCGACGCTTGTGCTGACTGTCCTGCCATCCTTAACCACTACGAGTGTAGGAATTGACATAACACCATACTTCTCAGCCAGTGAAGACTCCTCATCAACATTAATCTTGCATATCTTAGCATCCGTAACCTCATTTGAGAGTTCTTCTATAACCGGCAGGAGCATCTGGCATGGTCCACACCATGAAGCCCAGAAATCAAGAAGCACCGGCTTGTCTGAATTAAGCACTTCGCTCTCGTAGTTGTCACTTGTAATGTGTAATGCTGCCATATTTTAAATCCTCCTTGTTTTTGCGAAGCAAAAATCCGAGCTCGTGCGAGGAGAGGATTTTGCCTCCTTGTTTTTGCGAAGCAAAAATCCTAATGCGTATTTATACGCTATGCTCATGCGAGGAGAGGATTTTGCCTCCTTGTTTTTGCTTCGTATATATTGTAACAGGATATGTGTTTTTTATCCAGTAACTGATGTTACATTTTATAGTTTCTTAATATTTGTGTATCTGCATATTGAAATCTACGCATAAATCAAACCGCCACTGCGCACACATAATCTGCGCACACAGCGGCGGTTAAACACACACACTTATCCCTAATTAAACACTCCCACATATATGAATATGCCTTTTTGCTACCTAAGCTTTTTCATACCATCACATCGGAAGTGACAATGCATATATAAATTTATATCGCCTACTCCTCCTGATTCTTGGCATTGCGGTACTGAAGCGGTGTCATGGCATATTCCTTCTTGAAAAGCCTGTTGAAATGCTCCACGTTCTCATAGCCGACACTTGCGGCGATTGTCTCAACATTCTGGTTTGACTCACGAAGAAGGACCTTTGCCTTCTTCATTCTTGCCTTCTTGACGGCATCCTGGAATGTCATTCCCGACTTCTCCTTAATATACTTGGAAAGGTATGGCTTCGAGAGGTTGAAATTCTCAGCCAGCTCATCGAGTGAAACATCCGTATAATGGTTCTGGATGAAGTTAAGGATATCGACAATGCGCTCCTCCCTGCCCTCTTTCACATTAGTATCCTTGGCAAGCTTGTTGACTGCTGCCACAAGTGCCGATATTGATGCCTTGATAATGTCCTCATCAAGCCCTACGCCCCAGTACATCTTATCCTTACAGAGCACTCCCACATAGGAAGCAGCCTTAGAGGATGAGCCCTTGGAAATAGCATGCTCCTCGTATACGGCAAGCTCATAGCTTATGCCAAAATACATCTTAAGTGCGTTGCTCACCGCATCAAGACGTCCGTTTCCACCCGTCTCGACAATGCGTTTCTCCTTGCCCTGCTGTATTGTGACAGTCGCCCAGATTCCGTCCTCCTGCTTGAAGTGGCACTCCGGAACCGAGAACACATCCGTCTGTCCTATGTAATTATCTTCAAATATCTGATATACAACCGAAGGTGTAAGCTCCTTGTGCTTGCGGTCTGAAACACCCTTTACAAGATAGCCTACCTCCTCCTTCATCTTATCCGGTATGGAAATACCGAAATTCTGCTTGAGAATGTAGGATACTCCTCCCTTACCCGACTGGCTGTTGATACGGATGACATCCGACTCATACTCCCTGCCGACATCCATAGGGTCAATCGGAAGATACGGAACAGTCCACTTACCGCCCGACCTGCCTTTCTCCCACCAGTCCATGCCCTTGGAAATGGCATCCTGGTGTGAGCCTGAGAATGCGGTAAATACAAGGTCACCCGCATAAGGTGAACGCTCATATACACGCATGCCTGTGTACTGCTCATATTTCTTTCTTATATCCATGATATGTGAAAAATCAAGTCCCGGCTCAACGCCCATTGAAACCATGTTCATCGCAAGCGTCACAATATCGACATTACCTGTACGCTCACCATTTCCGAAGAGCGTTCCCTCCACTCTGTCAGCTCCGGCAAGTACACCAAGCTCCGCATCGGAGATTCCGCAACCGCGGTCATTGTGTGGGTGTACACTGAGCACAACATTCTCACGATATTTCATGTTGCGGCTTAAATACTCTATCTGTGAAGCAAATACATGAGGCATGGCAATCTGCACTGTTGTAGGGATATTGATAATTGCCTTATTGTCCGCTGTCGGTTTCCATACATCCAAAACTGCATTGCACACCTCAAGTGCATAGTCAACCTCAGTTCCAGGGAAGCTCTCAGGTGAATACTCGAATGTAAAGCTGCCGTCCGTCTCTGCGGCAAGCTTCTTTAAAAGCATTGCTCCATCAACAGCAAGCTTCTTAACCTCTTCTTTGCTCTTTTTAAATACCTGCTCACGCTGGGCAACGGATGTGGAGTTGTAAAGATGGATGATGGCATGAGGTGCGCCCTTTACCGCATCAAAGGTCTTTTTTATAATATGCTCTCTTGCCTGTGTGAGCACCTGAACCGTAACATCCTCCGGAATCATGTTGCGCTCGATAAGTGCACGCATAAAGTTGTACTCCGTGTCGGACGCTGCAGGAAATCCTACCTCAATCTCCTTGAAGCCGATATCCACAAGCATCTTGAAGAAGTCTAACTTCTCCTCAAGGCTCATAGGCTCGATAAGTGCCTGATTTCCATCTCTTAGGTCAACGCTGCACCATATAGGTGCTTTATCTATATAATCCTTTTTCACCCAGTCATAACTCATCTGTGGCGGCAGAAAATACGCTCTCTGATATTTCTCTGTGTTCATGCCGAATACCTCCATACTTCTAAACTTATGTAGATATCTTAACACGCGCATAATACATTGGCAATGTACAAACTTAATCAATATTATTGATGTTTTTTAGCATTATTGCCATATTTTTTGTAAAAAACATAGGAATAGTATATCATCAATGCCGACATTGCAATGATAAGCACCAGCATTATGACCGTGGAGGCAAAGCCTTTGACAACGATTGTCTCTATAATAGTAAGAACACCGCATATCATTATCAGCCTGCCTCCAAGTCTGTTTGACAGCTCCCATGTAGTGTCATTGTCCATACTCCATGAGGTTCTGACCCCTACCACGCTGTTGCGCTTGCACTTTGGAATAATATTACCTATCACAATGAATATCAATCCAAGGCAGCAATTGGAAATCACATTTATATCAATGGGCATTCTGTCCTGTCCCTCAGAGGCATTGATGTCCACAAGCAACATCACAAATTGAATTATAATAAACATTATAGTTGTCCCTATCGCTGTAAATCCAAGTACCTTGAGGTTGCCTGCCGCCTCAACGCGCGCCTTCTCCTCCTGCGCCCTGTCCGCCCTTCTGCCAAACACATTCATAAAAATAACCCAGAAAATATTAAATACCGCTATAAAACACGGAAAGATAAAGTTCTCATTTTTTGAACCATAGCGGTCAATCTCTCCATGAAAATTATAATGCATAGGCACAGAATCCGCCATGAACTGAATACATACCGCTGTGATTATAAACGCTGCTGCTGTCAATGCCATAAGCCATGTGTAATATTTTTTACAATTATTCATAATATTGATCTCCCTTTTTTCTATTCACTGTGCAGACTTTTTCGTTTCCCTGATGTCCGCTGGACTAATTTTCACATTTGCCTGCCTTCGCCTGTCCCGCCTCTTCCTTCCTGTCACCGGTAAAACCCTTAAACCACATAATCATCTCATCGAACACCGTCATATCCAGAGAATAATACACGAAATTCTTCTCCTTGTACTCCATTACCAGCCCTGCCTCCTTGAGCAGCCTCAGATGATACGATAGTGCCGCCGGTGACATGTCAAGTGCCTTTGCAAGCTCACCCGCCGACCTTCTTCCTCCCTTCAGTAACTCAAGTACCTGTCTGCGCAGAGGCTCGGACAGCACTTTAAATATTTCCGACACTGCCATCTTACGCACCTCCCTTTCATAGAACATTGCTATTTAAAATTTTCTTTAAATACTTTATATCATTTATTTATAGAATTTTCAATAAGTATTTAAAAATATTTTTAAATATTTTCAGATATACTTTAAAGTAATGATGTTGATGGCAAAACATGCTGATTTAATGTACAAGTATATAACCTGAAAACCGCCCACGTATAAAAAATGTATTTTATTTCTGCCAGTTCAATGATATAATTACTTTATATGTTTAAAATAAGACACGAAGGCTTAACCGATGATTTTCACCGGCTCTGCCAATAGCATTCGATAGTAAATATATCCATAGGAGGCTGCATTGAAAGAAAAAAATAATGAGAAAATAAAATATATAATATACACTGCTTACGGTACCTGTCTCCTTGCTCTGATATGTATGCTCGCATATATCGGCTCACGTTTCCATATAAACATATCAGCCGCCAGACCAACTGATTCATACTGCGTCATTACAGCAGATACCTTCAGGACGGAGACTGACGATAATGCCCCTTTAAAGCTATATAATGAGCTGTCTTTTCCACTGCCGGCTCTTCCGGCTAACAATTCCAACCTTATCTTTTTCGTAAAACATGAAAAGGTCGAAGTATACCTCGATTCTGAGCTTATATATTCGCTCTCACCGGATGAGAGTTCATTTATAAAAACCACCGGTGCTAACTGGTGTGTGATTCCTGTCTGTAACGGCGATGCAGGAAAGACAGTCAGAGTTGTCCTTACACCGCTTTATAAAAGCATGGTTAACACCCATCCTATTTTTTATCTTGGTTCACAATTCAGGATATATGAACACCTGCTGGTCCGTTACATTATTATATATTTTACATGCTTCATCGCGGTGCTTGCAGGCTCATTCTTCATAATTTTTACACTTATAAACTCAAGAAACAGGCATATTGATAAGAGTCTGATTATGATAGGTTTCTTTTCCATCCTTATCGGCGTATGGAAGTTTATGGATCTTGACTATACGTCCACAATTGTAAAAAACCCGGTATTGATATCATACACAGCCTACTCCTGTCTGCTGATGATGAGTATTCCCTTCATAAGCTTTTTGAGAAACTCATTTACGGAAAAAAACAATCCTCTGTGGAATGTGCCCTGCATATTTAACCTTCTGGTATTTGTCATAATTATGGTACTGCAGATAAATGCCGTTGCGGATATACGTGATACTCTCTGGCTTGTGCATGCCGTGATGCTTTCTAACATCCCTGTGGTGTTCATTATGTATTACAGAGAAGTAACCTGTTACGGATGGAACCCTAAAATCAAGCTTTCATTTATATGCTCATTTGCCTGCCTTGGCGGACTGTCAGCCGACATACTTGCCTACTACCTGACAAATGGTGCCTTTCCGTCATTTCTTGGAATCACATGTCTTCTATTCTATATAATTGCACTTGGAATGGCCTCGCTTAAAGAAGCCAAGGCACTTATGGAGATTGGAAGCCAGGCAAAAGCCTTCGAGGAAATGGCCTATCATGACCAGCTCACCGGGCTTTTTAACAGAACTGCTTATGCAGAATATACCGGCAGCAGCAATTTCAAGCCAGAGGGACATATAATTGTCATGTTCGACCTTAACAATCTCAAGCAATGTAATGACAGCCTCGGGCATGACCATGGTGACTCATATATTATCGAAAGTGCCGGGCTGATAAAAAAGGTCTTCGGAGGCTTCGGTAACTGCTACAGAATGGGTGGTGATGAATTCTGCGCCTTATTACACGGCATATCCATTGACAAGTGCCGCGACTGTATCAAAAGCTTTAAAAGGCTGCTCGCAGATTATAATGCCGCACATCCGGACAGCTTTCCGCTGCATATAGCATGCGGCTGCGAGATGTACAACTCAGACGAGGACTATGATATCGGTGATACGCTGAGACGTGCGGACAAAATGATGTACCATGAAAAATTCGCCATGAAAAAACTTAAAAATGAAACAGTAAGGTAAAGATAATGCAAAGAAACATGAATGCGCTTTCATTTTAGTGTCTGTTATGTTATAATAGCCGGGACAGTTTAATAAGGAGGATTTATTTTTAATGTTAAAGAAGACAAGATTAGTGTGTACCATGGGTCCGGCATGTGATAATGAGGAGACTCTCAGAAAAATGATGGAAAACGGCATGAATGTTGCACGTTTTAACTTTTCACACGGAAGCTATGAGGAACACTTAGGCAGATATAACCGCGTTGTGAAGGTTCGTGATGAACTTAAGCTTCCGGTAGCTACTCTCTTCGATTCAAAAGGTCCTGAGATTCGTTTCCGTCTTTTTGAAGGTAGTAAGGTGACCATTAACGATGGTGACTTATTTACACTCACCACAAGAGAAATTCTTGGCAATAATACTATAGGCTCAATTTCATATAAAAATCTTATCAATGATGTCCAGATAGGTACAAGCATACTTGTAAATGATGGTCTTATTGAACTCAAGGTTGAGAAGGTTGGTGACACCGATATTGTATGCCGTGTCATCAATGGCGGCGTAATATCAGACCGCAAGGCTATCAATGTTCCGGGGGTTCATTTATCCCTTCCATTCCTCAGCGATGTTGACAGGAGGGATTTGGAATTTGCCATGAAGACCGGCTTTGACTTCTTCGCACTCAGCTTCGTCCGCTGTGCAGAGGATGTTCTTGAAGTCCGCCGACTTCAGAAGGAGCATAACAATACCTCCAAGCTCATTGCCAAGATTGAGAGCCAGGAGGGTGTTGAGAATCTTGATGCAATTATCGATGTTGCTGACGGAATCATGGTAGCAAGAGGAGATATGGGTGTTGAAATTCCTTTTGAAAAGGTTCCTGTTGTACAGAAGGATATGATAAGCAAGTGCCTTAAGTCAGGTAAGTTCGTAATCGTAGCAACCCAGATGCTTGAGAGCATGACTCATAATCCCCGCCCTACCCGTGCAGAGGTCAATGATGTTGCGAATGCAATCTTTGACCAGACATCAGCCGTAATGCTCTCAGGTGAGAGTGCTGCCGGCGACTACCCTGTAGAAGCAGTTAAGACTATGAGCAGAATCTGCCATGAGATTGAAAAGACTACAACTACCGGTAAATTCGAGATAACCTACAACGGAAGCAACCTGGCCTCCTCAATCGCATGTGCTGCATGCTCTATCGCAAGCGTAATCAATGCTGATGCCATTATTCCGGTTTCCTTAAGCGGAAGCACAATCCGCAAGGTATCCGGTTTCCGTCCTAACATAAATATTATCGGCTGCTCAACCAATGAGCGCGTGTGCCGTGAGACCTCTCTCATGTGGGGAGTTACACCTGTTCTTATCACAGAGCAGGAGGATGGTGAAGCTCTTATCAACGAGGTAATCAATAAGTGTAAGACCGCCGGTGTCATTAAATCCGGCAACCGCGTTGTCATCGTTGCCGGTTTCCCTCTCAGAATTGCAGGCGCAACCAACATGATCCGTGTTGTGGATGTAGACTAATCAAAAAAGGTGAATGTCGTCACTTTCCTGTGCGGCATTCACCTTTTTTTGATAAACTGCTTTCAGATAATTGCGAAACTCAAATTTCCGGATAAGCAGCTGTTTTCAATTAGTCCGTCATCTCTCCGGCAAAGCTGTATTCTGCGGTTTCAGCTTCCTGTATACGGTAAAATACATGGTTAGGAAGCTTGCAAGTCCACCAATCACATTGGATACCGGCTCTGACAGAAATACTCCCATCACTCCAAACCCTATTCGCGGCAGAATTATTGCAAGCGGTGTGACGATAATCACTTTTCTTAAAAGTGAGAAGAATATGGCATGCTTTGAATATCCAAGTGCGGTAAATGTCGACTGCCCTGTAAACATAAATGACATAAATACAAAACCGAAGAAGTATGTCTTAAGAGCCTCTGCTCCATATATTATTGTCTGGGAATCATCTGTAAATATTCCCATCAGCTGCTGCGGAATAAGAAGAACTATAATCCATGCAAGTGCCGTGTAGCCTATTCCTATCGCCGACGTGAATTTAATCCCGCTCCTCACCCTGTCATATTTTTTCGCTCCGTAGTTATATCCTAACACCGGCTGTGAACCGCTGGTAAGTCCGCTGACCGGAAGCGACATTATCTCACGCACCGAATTGATGACCGTCATTATCCCGACATATAAATCTCCGCCAAACACCTTGAGCGTCGCGTTGCAGACCACCTGAACCAGACAGTTCGTCCCCTGCATGATAAATCCAGCCATTCCGAGTGCGGTTATATCCCCCACAAGCTTTAAATCCGGTCTAAGGTAGGACAGTCTTATATGATATGCAGCCCTTCCTCTTCTGCTTATAAGGAATCTCAGAACCCATGCTGCCGATACGCCCTGACTTATAATTGTTGCAAGTGCCGCCCCACCGACCCCCATGTGAAGCACAAAAATAAACAGTGGGTCTAAAAGCAGATTAAGTACAGCTCCTATAAGTGTTGTCATCATTCCTGTCCGCGGGAACCCCTGAGCATTTATAAATCCATTCAGTCCTGTCGCAAGCATGGTGAATGTCGTGCCCAGAAGATATATTTTTAAATATTCGTCAGCGTATACATACGAGGCATCACTCGCGCCAAAAAGATACAGCACAGGTTTTCTGAATACATAGCACAGGATAAATATTATAAATGAACTTGCAAAAAGCATTGAAAAAGTGTTTCCAAGTATCCTTTCCGCCTTCTCATCATTCCCTGCACCGCGTTCTATGGAAAACAGCGGTGCGCCGCCCATCCCGAACAGATTCGTGAATGCAGCAATAAGCGTTGTAAGTGGAAATGCAAGCCCCACACCTGTAAGAGCAAGACTGTCCGCTCCCGGAAGATGTCCTATATATATTCTATCAACGACATTGTATAAAAGCTGCACAAGCTGTGCCAGTATAAGTGGCACAGCCTGAACCATTATATTGCTCCATATTTTCCCTTTTGAGAAATCCTTTCCACCCGCGTGCGGCTTCTGTACCGGCATGCCACGCGACTCCACACCTGACATATATCCACCTCTCAAAATTATACTATTTTAGTAATTGCGAAACCCGAAGCTGCCGGTAAACAGTTGTATAATTTTACCGGTACACAACGTACAATAATTACACACTTGGTTACGCAGTTACCTATTATATATTTTTCGCGCAAATGTCTTTAAGGCAGCACTTATCGCAGTACGGCTTCGTCCGTGCGGTGCACACCGCCCTTCCGTGCTCTACAAGCCTGTGGCAGAAATCATTCCCCTCCTCAGGAGGTATTAGCTTCCACAGCTCCATCTCAACCTTCTTCGGCTCCTTTATTCCATCCACAAGACCCATGCGGTTTACCAGACGGATGCAATGCGTGTCGGTAACTATTGCAGGTCTGCCAAATACATCGCCCATAATAAGGTTCGCGCTCTTTCTTCCAACTCCCGGAAGCTCCATAAGCTTGTCGAAATCCTCCGGAACCTGACCATTGTACTTATCCCGCAGCATTCTCATACAGGCACTTATATCCCTTGCCTTGCTGTTGCCAAGTCCACAAGGTCTTACGAGCTTCTCAAGCTCCTCAACAGGTGCATCCGCAAGCGCATTTACATCCGGGTAATGTGCGTATAAATCCTGAACGACCACATTCACCCTCGCATCAGTGCACTGGGCTGCAAGGCGCACGCTGACAAGAAGCTTCCACGCTTCGCTGTATTCCAACGAACATCCGGCATCCGGATATTCTTTTTTAAGTCTTTCAATTATATCAAGCGCAAGCTGCTTCTTATCCACAACACACGTCTCCTTTCCTGACTAAACAATATCAGCCAATTGCGAAACCCATATTTTACGGTAAACAGTTGTGCATTTACCAGCTAAATTACAGACATCCGGGCTGCATTATTTCCGGATAACTGCCCGGTTCACATTTACTGCCCGACAGTAGCGGAATTTCACCGTCCTACTTATCCTCAAGCTCATCCGTGAGCTCACATATCTCATCAATCATCGCACCTATAGTCTCAATCGTATCAAGCAAAGGTGCATCTGTTGTTATGTCAATTCCTGCCATGGCAGCAAGCTCAACAGGAGTCTTTGTTCCGCCTGCCTTAAGAACTCTCTTCCAGTCATCCACCGCTGTCCGACCCTCATTTTCTATTCTCTTACATACCTGCGTTGCAATCGTAAGTCCCGCACTGTAAGTATATGAGTATAGCCCCATATAATAATGAGGCTGTCTCATCCATGTAAGCTCTGCACCATCCGTGAGCTCAACCGCATCACCCCAGAACTTAGTAAGCACATCCTTCATTATCGCACTCAACGTCTCAGCCTGAACACCTGCGCCATCCTCAACCTTTTTATATACCTCTCTCTGATATGCAGCCTCAAGAAGATGTGTTACAAAGTTGTGATAATAGGTATTTCCAATCATGTTAGAAAGTACCCAGCGGCGGAAACGCTTATCATCACTCGTCTTTAACAGATAATGTCCAAGCAGCAGCTCGTTCATTGTAGACGGGCTCTCAACAAAGTATGTAGATACATCTGTGTCAAAAATCGACTGGGCGGCATTGCATGCCTTAAAATGTCCGGCATGTCCAAGCTCATGCGCTATGGTAAACACATCGGACATTCTTCCGTTCCAGCTAAGAAGTATGAACGAATTCTTTCCGTAAGGACTGGCACAGAAACCACCTGTCGATTTTCCCTGATTCTGTGCAAAATCAAACCAGCGCTCTGTGTAGGCTCTCTCCACCATATTCACATAGTCCTCTCCAAGGATGGAAAGTCCCTTTGTGACATAGTCCTTGGATTCCTCGATTGTGAGCTTAGGTGAATACTCCGGGTCAACAGGAAGCTTCAAATCCGCATATGTAACCTTGTCAAGCTTATGAACCCTTCCGAGAAGCTTCGCATATTTTCTCATGTGCGGTGCAAGCTTATCCATAATGAGGTCAATCTGTCTGTTATAAAGTGTCCTATCAACATGCTGCCCAAAAAGCAGGCTGTCAAACACATTGTCAAAGCCTCTTAAATCGGACATAGTCTTCTCATACTGCACAGCCGTGTTGTAAGCTGCCGCGGTCACATTCTCATAATCATGAAGCTTAGCTGAAAATGCGGCAAATGCAGCTCTTCTGACATCCGTTCTCTCATCATACTCATAATCATCCTCAAAGAGTGAGTATCCCAGAGGATACTTCTTCCCATCAACCTCAAAGTCCGGGAATTTCATATCCGCAAGCTTGGCTGTATTATATATCTCATAAGGTGCTCCTGTTGTCTGTGACAGAGCCTTTAGCACCTTCTCCGTCTCAGGGCTTAAGAGGTGCGGCTTTCCCCTTAGCACTTCTTTTAAGTAATTGGCATTCTCCTTTGAAGCCTGTGCTGCCTCGTTGATCAGTTCATCGCTCTTAGCTGACAATTCACTGTCTATAAAGCTTAATGAACTCATGCACTCTGAAATCCTGCGGTTCATCCTGCCTGCAAGCTCCATATTATGTGTATCATAATAATCCACCGACGTTGCAAGCTCACAATAATTTCCAACCAATGTCACTATTCCATATATTTCGCGCAGTTTATCAAGACATTCATTTATCCTGTCTGCACTGTCAAGCCTGCCTTTATAATCTTTCTCAAGCTGTGCTGTAAGGCTCTCCAGCCTCGCTGCATCAGCCATAAGAGCATCCTCATCCTTATATATGAGTGACAAATCCCATGTAAGTTCCTTCTTTACATCTTTTCTGAAAAGTAATTCCTCTGCCATTTCTATCCTCTTTTCTGCCACTTTAAAGCAGCATTGTTATTATGGTGCTCATTTTTTATCTCATACATACGCATATCCGCAAGCTCCAGCATATCCCGAACCTGCTTACAGCCTTCTTCGCCGTAATGCGCGCAGCCCATACTTATCTCCAGTCCCCCGTTCTCTAACTCCACACATTCTATATCCTTAAGCATTCTCTCAAGCCTTCCGCGATAGTGCTCTGCCTGCTCCCTGTCAAATCCGCGTGATATTATCACGAATTCGTCTCCTCCATACCTTGCGATAAAGCTTCTGGTATTTCCATACACTTTTTTAAGTGCAGCCGCCACAAGACACAGCACCTTATCACCTGTCTGATGTCCAAAATTATCATTAATCTCCTTGAAATAATCGATGTCCATTATACTGTAGCATAACGGCTCCTTAATATGTTCCTTGGAAAGCACATCTATATACTGGTCAAGCCTTCGCCTGTTATTAAGCCCTGTCATGCCGTCACGGCTGACATTCTGCTGCTGAATATTAATATACACCATCACAAGTGCCACACTCGTCATAGGCCATAAAAGATCAGTGCCATACAAAAGCATCTGAACAATACCACCAATCAGAGGGAACACACCAAAAAACACCAGATATCCATACTGTCTTTTCTCTTCTCGTTCCTGCGTCCTAAGCATCCCAACAAATGCCAGAATACATGCCGCAGAAATATACCCTGCGGCAACAACTGTACTTATAATATGAAGAGGTCCGCGCTGATATAAATTTTCATCATCTATATAAAATATCATCGGTCTTACCATTCCGGCCGCCAATATGACAAGACTTACAACAAGCGGAACTGCCTTCACAAACATGGATATTCCCATCTGTCCATTTCCGTTCGTCACTTTATCATACACATACAGAAACCATAGAAATGCCATATACAGCATAAATACATAATATGCCGTGTTTCCGACCCACAGTATGCCCTTGGCTAAGCTCCCCTCCCGTCCGTTCAGGCACCAGCACACTACATTAAATATCATTATACACACCATGAGCTTCATTATGCTTTCAAGGCAGCGGCGTCTCCATGAAAATGACATATCGCGCTTAAGATTATCCATAACCGCAAGCAGTGCTGCTATAGGGAATATGCTAACCTGAATATATACTATATTGCTCACTACCGGCGTTCCTCCGTTCCTTATGTATCTGTTTCTGCTTATACATGCTCCTATCGGCAAGTTCAACTATAGATGCTTCACTGTCTGCACACTCGCTCCACAATGCCGCTCCAACGCTCAGTGAAAGCTTATAATTCCTTTCCTTTTCCATATTAAAGCTGTCCACTCTCTTCTGAATTGATGCAATGCACTGCTCTAACTCAGCCCTGTTCTTCCATTCGCCGCATATAACAAATTCATCCCCTCCGTATCTTGCCACAAAGCAGCCGTCGCCCGAAAATTCAGTACGAAGAATATCAGCGACATGCCATAATGCCTCGTCTCCTATTTTATGTCCTATTGTATCATTTATCTTCTTAAAATCATCCACATCTATGAGGAGCATTCCCCATTCTGTCCGCTGCTTCAGCCTTCTCTCAAGGTAAGCATCCAGCTCACGTCTATTATTTATCCCGGTAAGTCCGTCCGTTATGACCTTCTTGTTCTGCATTGTCAAATACACATACAGAACCGCCAGCGAAAGGCATGGTGAAGAAGTTCTCAAGTTCTGGTTAATGCTCTGGAGAACCACTCCCAAAACAGGCAGTGCACTAAACAGCATAAGATATATACACAATCTTCTAAGCTCTTTATCTCTTTCGTGCACAATCCCATACACTGCTACCGCCGCACTGCATGCAAACATAGCGATACCATAATAACTGATTCCGCGATAGCATACCCTTAGCCCCCTTCCGGCATTCTGAAGTCCATAGGCACCCAGATAACTATGCGGTATAAGCAACACCACAAAGCATACTATTGCCATCAGCGATAATGACGCATACACCGCAGCCCACACTCTTCTGTCCGCACCATCCATTGATATTTTCAGGCATACATATATAAACCAGGTACCTGTAAGCAGCACCGTGAGAAGCATTCTTACAACATTTATAATCCACACACTCCCGGCAATGCCGGTAAACATGGCATCATTCGCGGCAACCCCTACGATATCTACAAGCATAAGGAAAAAATCAAACACAATGATCAGGTCGAATACTCTTGCACTGATTGTCTTTCCAAACTTAAATCTGTTGCTGACAAAAACAACCATGACAAGAACCATCGGAAATATATTTATGCTCATATTCTCAATCCATGACATAATGATTCTCCAATCTGTGAGTGTATAACGTATTATGTTTATGTATATCAGCTCCATTGTCCGAAGCAAGATGTTCTAAGAACTCTGATAAAGGTCTTTCTATACGTTCGCCACCGAAGCAAAGCATACATCCGTGTATGCATTGCTTCTAAAGCAGCATCCATGCTGCTTTTGGCTAGATATTTAGCAGAGTTCTAAGAACATCTAAGCTTCTCCCAAAAGTCGTGATATACATAAACATAATACGTTATACACAGCCAAGTATACACGGCATGTTCTGATACTAAACTCACAATTCACGTACACATAAAAATACATACATAGATTATTATATTGCATTACATCAAAATATACAATTAAAATCTTATGCATGAGCCTGCTAAATATGTCCCATGGATTTTTTTGTTAGATTAGTCTAACTTTAATTGCATTTTTGACATCAATACGTTATAATATTAAAGCAATTTAAGGTTACAGGTTGTGGAAATACATAAGACCACAGCATAATTTTATTATCAAGGAGAAAATATATGACAATCAGAATAGGTATCTTAGGTTATGGAAACCTTGGACGCGGCATTGAATGTGCCATAAGACAGAATGATGATATGGAGCTTGTAGGAATTTTCACAAGAAGAAACCCTGAGACAGTTACACCTGCAACAAATGTTCCTGTCTATCCGGCAGACATGCTCCCTGAAATGAAGGATAAGCTTGACGTCCTCATGCTCTGCGGCGGCTCTGCAACAGACCTTCCTAAGCAGACACCTGAGTATGCGAAATATTTTAATGTTGTTGACAGCTTCGACACACACGCACGTATCCCTGAGCATTTCGCAGATGTTGATGCCGCTGCCACCGAAAGCGGTCATATCGCTATGATATCCGTAGGCTGGGACCCGGGTATGTTCTCACTCAACCGTCTCTATGCCAACGCAATCCTCCGCGATGGAAATGACTACACCTTCTGGGGCAAGGGCGTAAGCCAGGGACACTCGGATGCAATCAGAAGAATACCGGGTGTCAAGGATGCCAAGCAGTATACAATCCCTGTTGAGTCCGCTCTTGAAGCCGTTCGCGCCTGCAGGAATCCTGAACTCACCACAAGGGAAAAGCACACAAGAGAGTGCTTCGTTGTAGCTGAGGAGGGCGCAGACAAGGCAGCAATAGAGACAGCAATCAAGACAATGCCTAACTACTTCGCAGACTATGACACCACAGTCCACTTTATATCTGAGGAGGAATTAAAGCGCGATCACGCAGGCATTCCTCATGGCGGCTTCGTTCTCCGCACCGGAAAGACCGGCTTAAATGGTGAGCACAACCATGTGATTGAGTACAGCTTAAAGCTCGACTCCAACCCTGAGTTCACATCCTGTGTGCTTGTCGCTTACGCAAGGGCAGCTTACCGCATGAACAAGCGCGGAATAAGCGGCTGCAAGACTGTGTTCGATGTAGCGCCTGCGGACCTTTCACCACTCTCACCGGAGGAAATGAGGGCACATCTGCTGTAGGACTGTGAAAGCGGTTCCTTCATGGGATGTTCATAAGTTCTGCGGAAGAGATAACGGTATTTACTATTTTGCCGCAAAAATATTTTTTGTGAAGCGCACGTAAGTTCCGTGAAAGCGATGACATATTCACTGTAGAACCTGAAAACTATGGTGTCAAAACAGATTGACTCATACAAAAATGTATATCTTCAAATCTGTTTTGACACCTGTTTTTTATTCCTGTAAAAATCTAAACCATTCTAGGTCGAAATTGCAGCCCGGAAGGTACAGGAGGGTCACCGTTATCTCCCCTCCGACAGGCGCAATATTAAACTCACGTTCTACGTAAGCTGCACTCTCTTCAAATTCAATCAGTTCCGTCCGCTCCGTTCCGGCGCAGTCTATTTTTAACCGGATTGAATCCTTGGTATTTGCAGTCCTTCCACAGATTTTTATTTTATCTGCGGACTGTGCACCCATATTGAGGCGCCTGTAGATGATTGACACATTGTTTCCTATGCCTGTTACAGCCGTGCCATCCACCTTGTAGCTGTCACCGAAAATCTCATCATAATCTGCGGCATTTATACGGTCAAAGCCGTGAAGGACAGGCACAAATGAGAAGCTGTTGAGCTGGAAATTATCCTCGCTCTCAATGCTGATACGGTGTATGCCCTTTATTCTTTCCGAGAGCCTGTACTCTGCTTTCTTAAACTCAAGCCAGCCGGCACTCTCATCAAACTCCGCATCCAGAATACTCTTGCTGTCATCGTCAAGATATATTCTGAATTTCACCGCTCCCGGATAATACTTAAAGAGATACATCTGTAGCTGCTCTGAGCCGTTCACACCGAAATCCATTGCGCCAAAGCTGATTTTTGTCTTTTCCTTCCCCAGAAATCTTACTCCGTGCCCAACCCCCTCGCTCAGTCCATGCGGTCTTTCAAGGCAGAGTCCCGCACTCACAGGCTCATAAGGGTCAAGGTATGCCGGCCCGATTCCAGCCGCCGTAAATTCAAGGCTTGACCTTACACCAGCCGCCGTCCTTCCATTGTAAGCATCGCACCTTAAATAAAAGCTTCCGTCACCGGCAGCGTTCACCGTTACATAGCCTTCACCCGGCATAGCCACGGCTTCCATTTTAACCTGTGCTTCCGCAGCCTCCATTTTATCCGGTGCTTTCCCAGCCTCCGTTTTAATAATAACTTCATCCGGCTCACCATGTTGAGTCACCGTCGCCGATTTGATTGCTATTCCTGTGGTATCGGTTATGCTCCATTTTAAATCCCTGTATGTGGCATTCTCAGGATAAAGCTTCCAGTGTACCTTGACTGAGCTCTTGTCCGCACTCAATGCGAATGTCTCTGCTGTAAGCTCGACCTTTCTTATCGGTATTTCATTTTCTGAATATACCGAATCCATCGGCTCTTCGGCATTGCGGGTATGATTTCGCTTCCCAGCGTCTTCGGAAAGCTGAAAGCTGTTTTCTGACATATCCTCTGCCATATTATTTTTGTCGGTGCATATACAGCTCTGTGTTAAATGTTCATCACACATATTTTTGTCATCTGTAACGCATAAATCAATTGAAGCAGCCCAAAGCCCTTCTGCCTCCGCTGTCACAGTTATCTTTCCGGTCACACCTTCAACAGGCGCGATGACCGCCAGCAGCTTTCCGCCAAAAAGTCTCCTCGAAGAAGTCTTGACCTGGTCAAAATCCGTGCTGTCTCCATTGTCAAGCCCGACAAGCCTCCCTGCTCCCGTCACCTTTATCTCAACGCGGTTGTTGGCATTATCTACTGTATAACCGTCCTTATCAAGCGCACCTATCTCCACAAAAATCAGCTCACCATATCGATTTTCCATCTGCCGCCTGTCCGCCTCAATTACAAGTCTGTCAGCATCGGAAAATGAGTGTCTCATCTGCCTTGCAAGCTCATTTCCGGCTTCATCATACGCGACAGCCTCAACATATCCCTTTTCATAAGGCACCTTCCAGTGCGGCACAAGCTCCGTGCCATGCGCATGGTCAATTACTTTTCTTCCCATACTCATTCCATTTACAAACAGTTCCACTATAGGAGCATTGGAGCACACGCACACGTCGACCAGCTGTCCCGGATTGAAGTCCCAGTGAGGGAAAACATGAACCATCGGATTTTCCTTAAATGATGTCCATTCCGCCTGATAAATATAGTAGGAATCCTTCTCAAACCCTGCCGTGTCCATCTGCCCGAAGTAGCTGTTGCGCGTGTGGTACGGTGTCGGCTCGCCAAAGTAATCCACTCCCGCCCAGATAAACTGTCCCAGGCTGAAACCGGCATCCCTGTCCGCTATTATATTGTCCGTATAGCTGTGCGCACCCCATCCCGCACTGCAGTTGCCAAGCGCCGAACACTGCTCATCTGTATCGCATAAGGTACTTGTCTCTATAGGAAAATGATATACTCCCCTGCTCGCAAGCATTGATGACGTTTCACTTCCGTATATCACCCAGTCCGGATGCTTTGCATGGTGCTCCTCGTAGAGATATTCACCATAGTTGTAGCCCACAGCGTCGACCAGACCGGCACATTTCTGCGTGTTTTCCCATCTCATGTAGTTAGAGGCAAAGGTAGTGAAAGCGTGTTTTTTCGGGTCATGCTTTTTAACCTCCCCCAACAACATGACAAGCTCCGCCAGCCCTTCGTCCCCCGCATGCATATCATATATCTCGTTTCCGATGCTCCACATGATAATACTTGGGTGGTTCCTGTCGCGCCTTATCCAGCTCTCCACATCCTTCTTCGCACTCTCCGCAAAAAATCTTCCGTAGTCATACTTTGTCTTAGTGTGCCCCCACATGTCAAATGCCTCTGAATCGACAAGGAAGCCCATCTCATCAGCCAGCTCCATAAACTCAACAGAAGGCATATTGTGTGCTGTCCTTATGGCATTTACGCCCATCCGTTTCAGACCCTCAAGCTTTCTTCTCACCGCCGACTTGTTGACAGCCGCCCCCAGACAGCCAAAGCCGTGGTGCTCGCAGGAGCCCTTTATCTTCACATGTCTTCCATTTAATAAGAAACCCTTATCGGAATCTATCTCTATTGTCCTGAAGCCGAACACCGACTGTTCATAGTCAAAAACCTCTCCCGCCTTAATAAGCTCCGCCCTGAGTTCATAGAGATTTCCGCAATAGATGTCCCATAGCTTTGGGGCTGTGATTTCAAAGGTGTGGCGGTATATATTGCTTTTTTCACCGATTAGCTGGTTAAATATAATACATAAAGAATCCTCCTCATTGCTCTGCATATCATGTTTTCCGTTCTTCTGCGTGATGATATATCTTATAGAATCAAACGGCTTTTCATCATCTGCACCATGCACAGCCTCCACCTCGACTTCCACATCCCATGTATCTGAAGCCGCTCGCTTCACCGGCGTTATGTACAGTCCTGATGACGCTATGTGCGTGCTTTCGCGCTCTATCAGATAGACACTCCTGTATATACCTGCACCCGAATACCACCTGCTGTTCGGCGACCGGTGCACAACCCTGACCAGAAGCTCATTCTCGCCCGCCTCAAGGTATGGTGTTATATCCACCTCAAAGGATGAATAGCCGTACTTCCAGGTTCCTGCCGACCTGCCGTTTACAAACACCTCCGAATCCATATAAATCCCTTCAAAAAAGAGCACCCTCTCAAGCCCATCCGGCACATACATGAGCTTCCTCCTATACCAGCCGACAGAGTCCCTGTACAGATTCCTCACATCATAAATCAGGTAATCGTGCGGGAGCCTTACCGGCATATACTCCCCATCCGGACATTGTAGATTTTCTTCGCTGTATTCCTTTTCAAGGAACTGCCAGCCATTGTTGAGGCATGTTTTCCGCTTCATATTTCCTCCTCCATTTTATATATGGTTATATTAAATGATTCTGGTGTCAGAACATATTCTATAAACATAATCACCTAAAATATAACCTTTTATTTTATATCCCTTGTAATTGCTGTTTTTTTGATATAACATGTTAAACAAAGACACCCCATTTCCGATTGCGTATTAAAATATATTGCCGCCGCCCTGTAATTTCATAATATACACAATCACGTTTTTTTCAATCTAAGAATTTTGCTGTTATATAAGGATTTGAACATGATGAAGAATATAGATATTACTGATAAAATGCTTTTCCTGATAAATACAAATAAGCTCCCTGATTACCCATTTTACCTCGTACACATCGGCTCGCTGGTAAACCAGCATCCCTGCGTCAGGCCGGATGGACTCCCTGACTACCAGCTTCTCTACTGCATAGCCGGTGAAGGGCTGTTCACAGTTGATGGGCACGAATATCACATTACCGCAGGTATGGGTGTCCTGCTAAAGCCTGATGCCGCACACGAATACCATGCCATCAGGGAGCCATGGTCGACCTACTGGGTGCGTTTTTCCGGTGCCGGATGTGATATGCTCCCACAGCTTGCCGGCTTCACAACGCACAAGCTGTTCTATATCCGCTTATTCGACCGCCTGATGTATCTTTTCAACACCCTTTACGCATCTGCCGGACAGAGCGGACTGCTCAACAACAACGAGGTAGCTCTGCAGCTATACCACTTTCTGCTTGAGTATCCTGAATGCATCTGCGATAACAGGGAAAATATGAAACTGCATGACACAAAGGCTGCCCGGCTGTCCGAGGTCATCGCATATATAGAGGAGCATTATCCGGACGACATCCCGCTAACCACACTCTCGGATATTGCGCATATGTCACCGCAGCATCTGTGCCGCCTGTTCAAAAAAACCTACCAGCTGCGGCCTGTCGAATACATCAACAGCTACCGCATAAGTAAAGCAAAAAATCTCCTTCTATCGTCAAAAGAAATGACCCTGAAGGAGATTGCAGCGAGCACAGGCTTTAATGACCTGAGCTACTTTTGTTCACTTTTCAAGAAATCGGAGGGAATTACGCCAACCGAATTTCGTGTATTGCAAAAATAATGATATATCAGATTTTATAGATAAAAAGCAGCCTTCACACCGGCCAGGCTTCAGGCTCCGTTGCAACGTGATTAAATACATGCAGCCTGCCGGCATCACCTGCTTTTACAAAATATCTTTAAAATACTTTATTGTATTGGTAATTCCCTCTGATAAATGAACCTCCGGTTTCCAGCCATCTGCTATCCTTGCTGCCAGCGAAATATCCGGACGACGTCTTACAGGGTCATCACTTGGAAGTTCAACATACTCTATCCTTGAGTCCGTATCTATCATGGACACAACCATATCCGCAAGCTCTTTTATAGTGAATTCCTCAGGATTTCCAAGATTAACCGGACCATGTACCTCATCACCGGTCGCCATTACTCTCACAATTCCCTCAACCAGATCATCCACATAGCAGAAAGAACGTGTCTGGCTTCCGTCACCATATATTGTTATATTCTCTCCGTTCAGAGCCTGCACGATAAAATTGGAAACAACACGGCCGTCATCCATCGACATATTCGGTCCATAGGTATTGAAAATTCTTATAACCTTTATACGTGCACCATATTCCCTCATATAGTCAAAGCATAAGGTCTCTGCGCATCTCTTGCCCTCATCATAGCATGATCTTATTCCTATAGGATTCACGTTGCCAAAATATCTCTCTGTCTGGGGATGCTCAAGAGGATTTCCATACACCTCGCTTGTTGAAAACTGCATAAGCTTAGCATTATTTTTAACTGCAAGCTCAAGCAGATTAATTATTCCTAACACATTGCTTTTTATCGTATATACCGGTGACTTCTGATAGTGCTTAGGACTTGCCGGACAGGCAAGATTATAAATCTCGTCTATGCCATCTATGTCAAGCGGCTCCGTTATATCATGCTCAATGAACTCGAACCTGTCACACCCTGACAGCTTCTCTATATTAGCCATGCTCCCCGTGTAAAGATTATCACAGCATATAACATATGCATCTCCATCATCAATTAAGCGCCTGCAAAGATTCGAACCAATGAATCCGGCTCCACCTGCTACAAGAATTCTTTTCATGTTCTACCTCGACCATAAATTTTCTATAATATATAACCAAATGCTGATATGCTTCTGCATTTTATAGAGTATACCATAAAAAACGCAGTTAGCCAAGAATAAAACACACTATGCTTTATCGAAACATCCTGCAGCAGTGGCAGACCCAGCACCTTTAATGTGTGCGGCAGGCTCTCATGAAATTATTGAACATTGACTTTTCAGGAGGAGCTTGTTATCATCTTAACAATTGGATGTATATGGAGGATTGCCATTATGAAAAAATTCACTTCAGACTATATTAACAACCATAAGTACAATATTGCAATTGCAGGTACCGGATATGTCGGTCTATCACTTGCTGTGCTGCTCGCACAGCACAACCACGTCACAGCTGTGGACATTGTTCCTGAGAAGGTAGAGCTGATTAACAACCGCCGGTCTCCTATACATGATGATTATATTGAAAAATATTTATCGGAAAAAGAACTGGATCTTACTGCTTCCACTGATGCCGTCTCCGCATATAAGAATGCCGACTTCATCATAATAGCGGCCTCCACGGACTATGACAGCAGCAGTAATTTTTTTGACTGCTCAGCCGTAGAATCAATTCTTGAGCTTGTGCTTAAAACCAATCCCGATGCTGCTATTGTTATAAAATCGACAATACCTGTAGGCTATACCGAAGGTATCCGAAAAAAATACCACACAAATAATATCATATTCAGTCCTGAATTTTTAAGGGAATCAAAAGCACTGTATGACAACCTGTATCCATCACGGATAATAGTTTCATGTGACAGCACATGTGAAGATAAAGCCCATCTTTTTGCAGCATTGCTAAAACAGGGTGCACTCAAGGACAACATCGATACACTCTTTATGGGCTTTACAGAAGCTGAGGCTGTGAAGCTTTTTGCCAACACCTATCTGGCACTCCGTGTGTCCTACTTTAATGAGCTTGATACCTATGCCGAATCCAAGGGTCTTAACTCTGCCGACATAATAAATGGTATATGTCTCGATCCGCGTATAGGAACACATTATAACAATCCATCATTCGGATATGGCGGATACTGTCTCCCGAAGGACACAAAACAGCTGCTCGCCAACTTTCAGGATATACCGCAAAATATGATTACAGCAATTGTCGAATCCAACCACACAAGAAAGACTTTTATTGCAGACCGCGTCATGGAACTCGCAGAGACTGATGCAGCAGACGGCTCATCCGGAAAAGAAATTATAATAGGAGTATACCGTCTGACCATGAAAAGCAATTCCGATAACTTTAGACAGTCTGCCATTCAGGGAGTAATGAAACAACTAAAAGCCAAAGGAGCCTCCATTATAATATATGAGCCGACGCTTCCTGATGGTTCGATTTTCTCAGACTGCAAAGTTATAAATAACCTGAATGAATTTAAAACCATTTCTAACGCCATAATAGCTAACAGATATTCTCCGTGCCTTGATGATGTCAGCGGCAAGGTATATACCCGCGATATTTTTGGCCGTGACTAGAGAACCAGCATAAAAATTATCCGTCATTCCTGCTGTATATATTAAACAGTTACAGGAAGTAATATATAACAACAGGCTTGTCTGCGATGGACTGAATTGAAAAAACAATCCATTGCAGGCAGGCCTGTTATATTTTTTTCGTATTTCTCTTATTTTATTCTATCTGTTGTTATATTTCATTTTTATGTGCAAATTCCAGATACGCATCAAAGCACTCTATATATAATCACAAACGTGAATATATAATAATTTTACACCAATTATATAAAATATCACCACGGGTATTTATTTTTGTACCTCCATAGTCACCGCACACAGCATGCTGTCAGGGCCCGGGGCTCCCGTAACGGCACCAATATAGTCATCGCCGAGTAGCTCATAGAAATTGCCGCTGATATTCAGGTCAGGAAGCCGTCCGATAAGCCTGCCGTTTTCCATAAGATATGCCATCTGTACAGGTGCAGCAAAATGACCTCCCGGTGTGACATCACCTCCCGAGGTCACAACAACATACACAGCCTTTCCAGGAACTAGCGCGCTTAAGGCAGGAGCAGTCGGTTCTATGTAAAACCGATTAAAGCCAAGACCCGGAACACCGTCGTAACCGGCAACTGCCGTTCCCAGGTCAGGCAGATTAAATTGAGCCGATGATTTCTTTGTGGTCAGGACTCCTGTCAAGGTTCCTTTGTCAATCAGCGTCGGACGCAGGTCAGGCGCTACGCACCCTTCATCATCAAAAAAACAAACTCCCGAGTTTGTCGCAGGATTCATATCGTTTTTGAATGAAAGCTTGTCCGAAAATGCCTTCTGTCCCAGCTTACCGCTAAGCAGCGATGCTCCTGAAACATACATCTCCGCCACAAAATGCTGCAAAAATGTGCCGAACAAATCGGCGGTATCCATCACAACAGGATATCTTCCGGAAGCAATATCGGCAGGTATATAAAACGCATCATATTCTTTTTTAAACCGCGAGAGCAGCTCATCAGCATCAAAATGATTTCCCTTGTAACTGAACACAGTGTCAAACAAATTGCCTGAGCCTCTGTTTTGTGCAAGTAAACTGATACTCACATTGCGTTCAGCACTTGTCAGATGCCGTCCCAACGAATTGCGATACTCGGTCTTCTGGTAATTCAGGCTGATTTTATTTGAAAAAGCAAACTTCGGACAGACCTCACCAAGGCGATCCAGAAAACTCTGCATTGTAGGAATAAAATCAGACACGTGAATAATTTCCTCCTCATGCAGGCTTTCCTGCTCCAGGGCTCCGTCCAGCTTGCATGGATACGGAATACCAAGTGTGAGAGCCTCCATGGCTTTTTCTGTCAATTTCTGCTCGTCCGGTGTTCCAAGACACCCGGCAATGCCTATGCATCCGTTTTCATACACGCGGACTGTGCCCGTCGTCTCCTCCTTTTCGCGGAAGCTGTCGATTTTGCCGCCAGTTACATTAAGTGTGACGGAACGACTTGTTTTAATAATAAACTCCTTTTGCATGCTAATCACCTCACTGTACATTCATTGATGAAACACGGACATAAGGCCCGCCAAAGCCAACAGGCAGATTCATCTGCTCCATCTTTCCACAGCCGCCGGTCACAAATGACAGCAGCTTCACATCGCGTGTCAGTCCGTCAATCAGGCCAAGTGTTTCAAAAACAGACCCCGTCAGCACACTTATCTGTACAGGCTGCCCAAGCCTGCCGTCAACTATCTCATAAGCAAGACTCGGTGCTATCGTAAAGGTGCTCATGCCGCTTCCGTGGCTGATTGTCTTTATAAAATATCCCTTCTTTATAGGCGCAATAAGCTGGTCAAAATCCAGGTTTCCGCCCTCAATATATGTAGTAGTCATACGCACGATTGGCTCAAAGGTACAGTCGATTGCGCGGGCATTGCCTGTCAGAGCTTCGTCAAGTGCTGCTGCGGTCTGGGCGCTGTGCAGCCTTCCAGCCAATACTCCGTCCTTAATCAGATAATTCTTGCGGGCGCGTGTGCCCTCATCATCATACGGTACATAACCACATCCCGGAACCAATCCGCTCTCGGCAATGGACAAAATAGGCGAACCCACTTTTTTCCCTAGCTGCCATTCATCGCGCATGGTTTCATCGGAGAGCATGAAATCCGATTCAGACTTATGTCCGAAGGACTCATGTGCAAACACGCCTGCCGCCTCCGGAGAAAGAACCACAGGATACCTGCCCGAAACCACAGGAACGGAATTACGCATGAACGCTGTCTGCTCTGTCATTGCGCTACGAATTTCATCGTCCAATCCCTTCAATTCGTCAAAATGTGTACAGCCCTTCTGCCAGTGCCCGAAAAATTTCTTTTCTCCTTCTGTCATATCGCAGTAAAAGGATAATCCGCAGGTCTGATAATCATATGTAATATCCGCACCAAGGCTTGACTGAAAATGGAACAGACTGTTGCGGTCAAGGTATGTGCCCTGCGGCATTGAGACACAGCTATCCTCGGACAGCAATGGCAGATACGACAACAAAAGATTCTGTTTTTCCTTCGCCGGAATATCCCTCACGGAGCAGTCCGCAAAACACATCAGCGTATCCTTGTTGCGCTCAAAAAGGCGTACAACCTGCTCATCCAAAATCTGAGCATTCGGCGTGGCGGCATCATAAAGACCGTCCAGCGTTTTCTGTAAATTCTCCAAATCCGTCACCGATGCATAATACCACATCCTGCCGTCATACACCCTCAAAAATGCCCTGCACTCCACACGCGTTCTCATTTCCTCAAGAATGCCCGCTTTGTACGAAATCGTGGTATGGCTGCGATCTTCGGTACGCACGTCGGCATAAAAGCCGTCCCTGAATTTTATCATAATGAGGTTCCTCCTTATGGCTGTATTTTGTTTTGTACCACTATTTTATACCAATCCCAAAATTTATACAAACTAATTTGTTTTATAAAGTAAATTGTGTTATAAAGTTAATTGTTTTATAAATTTATTTGTTTAACAGTTTCTTCAAGAGCAGCTTCAACTCCTCCTCCGGAAGAAATGGATATACGTCATCAAGATTTACGTCATATTTATCATTCACGCAGCCCTCAATCAGCTTGTGAAAGCCCTCGTCCGACACATACGGCAGATATTCCGATATATCCTTTCCCATTTCAACAGCCCTGAAAAACAGCTCGTCCACATCATCAATAAGCGTGAGTATATCATGTACCGTAACCCCCTCAAACTCTCCGTCCGGACTCTCTGCAATTTTTTCATATATCTCCATAAGCTCCTCATCTTCAAAATACGGAAGTATCTTTTTTAAATTAATCTTCATAATCAAATCCTCCTCTTCTAACCAACTGCTGTTCCGCAACAGTCAGCTTGACAAACAAATCGTGGTCAATCTTACAATGCCTGTTCTTCATGCTCTGCAGAACCCTCATTCTCTCATCGGGCGACAACTGATAAAACACCCGGTCGACAGCTATTGGAAACTGTCCTGTTGTCATAAGCTTGAGCACATATTCCCTGCTCCTGTCGGCAAATATATTATCCTGGTCAATATCCCCATTGTCGTTGCCATTTATGCACAGCAGTTCATCAACACCTATCTGAAGAAGCCCCGACAGCTCCACCAGACTGTCGAGTGACGGCATTACCTCAGTTTATCTTAAAACCATTACAGGAAGATGGTAAAATCTATTAGCTCTGGAGGTTTCTCCCGGCCGCAGCACCCCATATTATTACAAGGCAGACGGCGTGATGGAAGCATATATCCGTGTTGGAAATGAAAGCGTAATTGCCCCGGATTACATTGTGAATGAACTGATCTTAAAGGGA
>QWCY01000602.1_pt1 | contig 57938 bp, 92 predicted proteins | sample 1972631 | NCBI WGS metagenome assembly QWCY01 (sample SAMN09866696, study PRJNA288562) | Human gut metagenome isolate pre1_stool, whole genome shotgun sequencing... | isolation source: gut | host: Homo sapiens | place: USA: California
GCTATCGCGGGAATCGGCATAGGATACGCAAAAGCGCAAAGCGAAGTAGTAAGCGCCAATACTATAATCAGCGATTCTGTATTAGCAACGGCAGAGAGTTTAAATTCAACAATACAGTCATCTAAAGACCAGCTTAACAGTGTGGGTGATACCTATGCAGGTGTTAAAAGTGTTGCGGATAAATACTTTGAATTGGCAGATAATTTTGACAATTTAACAGATTCGCAAAAAGAAATGCTTATTGCATACGCAAATTACATTGTCGAGCAGTGCCCGGAATTGGCAGATTCGATTGATACGGTAACTGGCGAATTTAAAGGACAAAAAGATGAAGTTTACAATACAATTTCTGCACTTGAAGCTTATGCCAAAGCGGCGGCAATGCAAGATGTATTAAAAGACCTGTACAAGCAAGAGATTGATATTGGCAATCAACTAAAAGAAAATAATGAAAAATACAACAAAGCAGAAAGTATTATTTATGAATACGTAAAAGAGCTTACTGGAATGTCTAAACAGGCATTTGATTCAGCATATGAAATCAGTGGATTGGGTGACGCATTTGATGTGCTTTCGGGACTTTTAGATGACCCAATGAGAAAAACCAGTGATTTTACAAAAACATCATACAATTTACGAAAAGAATTAGGATTAAATTCACAGGAAACATGGCAATTAGCAAATGATAATAGAGAATTAAAAGAATCTTATGAAAAATGTGAAAATGCAATAGCGGATGCCGCAACCGAAGCGGCAAATTGCAAAAATGAATACAATAATCTTACCCAACAGCAGGACGACACCGCGGACAGTTCTAATAATTTGCGGGATACAATGCAACAAAACAATGAGCAAATAAGAGAATCCGTGCAACAGTCAATGTATGACATTGAAAAAAATGTAGCGGAAAAATCAGGCGAATCTACAGAAGATATTTCGAATTTTTACAACAAAGCAAGTGAAACCTTTAGCAGATTGGGTGTTGTAGGAACAGACGGCGGTACAAAGCTGTATAACGGATTTACGACCACAACAAGCGGATTGCCGGGATACAATAGCGCAATATTCGACAATATTCAACAAACGGCTATTTCAAAGGCACTTGATACCGGCTCAAAAGCGGGTGAAAACCTTGTTGATTCGTACAAGAAAAATATTGACGGTGTACCGAACACAACGGCAGTTGCTTTCCTGTCAATTATAGACGCAGTAAACGCAGGAGAAATTGGTTCAGACGTTGGTGCTGACCTCATGAATAACTTAGCAGATACGATAAGCAGTAAAGCATGGGAAGTCCATGACGCATTAACCAATGCTATTCAAAATAGTTACAAAATGGAACTGGAAAGCGATGATAATTATAGCGCAGGCGACCCAATGAAAAGTGGATTTGCTAAAATTCGTATTAAAGGGTATGCGGACGGCGGTTATCTTCCACAAAAATATAGCATTGTCATGGCGGGTGAAAACGGAATACCGGAAATTGCCGGAACGGTCGGCGGCAAGTCGGCAGTAGCGGGCGGCGCAGAAATTACGGGTATTAAAGATTCCATTTACGATACGTCACAGCGAGAGATAGCACTGCTTAGACAGCAGAACCAGTTGTTACAAGGAATACTCAACAAGGACTTGAGTATAAGCCAAAACGACATCGGAAGCAGTGCAAGAAAATACGCAAGAGAATATTTTAAAAGAACTGGCAAACCGGCATTTGATTATTAATGCATGTACAATAGATGATAATTAATCTATTATAATACGTGACAACTTGCTTTGCGGCGGAATCTATTTTATGTAGGTTTCGCCTTTTGCCATTTCTTTAGCACATATCGAATGCCGGTATGTGCTTTTTTGTTACCAATTTTTAAAAATGTGAGGTGCAGGCATGGCGTACAACGGCTTTTTAATTAAAATTGGAGATTATACGATACCGGACGGATTAATCAAGGCAGATTCCTACAGCGCATATGCAAATATGCAGGACATTGACGATTACACGGACGCAAACGGATACGAGCATAGAAACGCTGTTGAATTAAAGGCGTTAAAGGTTGAATTTGAAACCAAGGCAATGCTTACAAACGAAACATTTGAAGTGCTTATGAGTAATATTCGCAACAATTTTACAAATTCGCAGGAGCGGGGCTGTTATATTACAGCTTATATCCCGGAATATGATGATTATGTTACGCAGTATGGCTATATGGCTGATTTTCAGCCTACGATTTACGGCACATACGGAAATGTGATTCGATACGATTCAATTAGACTTGCCTTTGTTGGAGGTGTTTACGGTGGTTAATTATCAATACGCAGAATTATTTAAAAAAGATAGCATAGATAAGCAGTTGACGATTGAAACGGACGATAAAACGACAAAAATTACAAATGTTGAACTACATCAAGAACAGTTTGAATTGACAGAAAGCATTTGTTCGGAATCTGAATTGACAATCGGAAGCTGTGAAGCGGCGGTGCTTAAATTTACTGTATCAAACATTTTTTTGCCGATGAAAGACAAAATGATAACGGTTAAAACGGTAATTGATAATAACACTGCAAATCCGTTTCAAATTGGCAGATATAAAGTATACTCTGACACACCAACGGCAGATAGAACAAAGCGTGATATTGTGGCTTATGACAGGCTGTATGACGTGATAAACGCAGATGTGGCGGAGTGGTACAACGCATTATTGCCGGAAAAAGACAGCACGACGACAATGAAAGCTTTTCGGGATAGCTTTTTTGGGTATTTTGGGATTGAGCAGGCGGACGCACAGCTTGTAAATGATGATATGAAAGTCGAAAAGACGGTTGAGCCGGAAGAGTTAAGCGGTGCAACTGTGCTGAATTGTATTTGTGAAATTAACGGCTGTTTCGGACACATTGGACGTGACAGCAAATTCCATTACATTTACCTTGAACAGGAAATACAGGGATTATATCCAAGAAACAACCTGTATCCGGCAGATGATTTGTACCCGCGTGAGCCGAAAAGCACGAGAATAAGCAAAAGTCTGTATATATCGGCGCAATACGAAGATTTCCTCGTGAAAACTATTGATAAACTGCAAATCCGGAAAGAAGAAGACGATATCGGAGTAATTGTCGGAAGCGGCACAAATGCCTATGTTATACAGGATAATTTTCTTGTTTACGGCAAAGGCAGTGAAGAACTGACGGGAATTGCAAATAACATTTACGGAAAAATCCGGGGAATTATTTACAGACCGTTTTCTGCGGACTGCAAAGGAAACCCATGTATTGAAGTAGGTGACGCGGTCCGTCTGCCGACACGATATGAAATCATCGAAAGCTACGTGTTAAAACGTACGCTAAAGGGCATACAGGCGCTTAGGGACGAATATGAAGCAACGGGTGAAGAATACCGTTCTACACAGGTAAATAGCGTGCATAAAAGCATTATACAGCTTAAAGGAAAGACCAACGTGCTGACACGGACAATCGAGGAAACAAACAGTAAGATTACGGACGTTGAAAGTGGATTAAGTTCTGAAATTAAGCAGACAGCAACGGATATAAGGACAGAAGTTAAAAATACAGCTGATGGTCTAACAAGCAGTATACAGCAAAATGCGGAATCAATTGCGACGGAAGTAAAGCGGGCAAATGAAGCCGAGGGTAATTTATCGACGAAAATTACACAGACTGCGGAATCAATTACATCAGAAGTAAGCAAAAATTATGAAACGAAAGAAAATGCTACGAACACAAAAACGGAGTTGGAAAGTTCTATAAAACAGACGGCAGACGGATTTACGGCAGAGTTATCAAAACAGGTAACGGAAACTAAACAATATGCTGAATCTGCCGCTGAAATGGCTGAAAGTAATGCAAAACAGGACACGGCAGACAAGTTAAAGGATTACAGCACAACAACGGAAATGAATACCAAAATCAATGCCACAGCAGAGGGAATTTCGGCAGAGGTAACCCGAAAACTGCAAAGCTACAGCACTACAGAGCAGATGAATAGTGCAATAAGGCAGACGGCGGACAGCATTAATACAGAAGTATCAAAAAAAGTAAATGGTGATGAAATTATTTCAAAAATTAACCAATCTGCCGAAAACGTTTCGATTGAAGCAAACAAAATCAATCTGAACGGCGCCGTGACGGCTAATCAGAATTTTAAAATCGGTTTGGACGGCAGTGCGGAAATGCCCAAGGGCAAAATCGGACCGTGGAACATCAGTGCAGAGGGCTTGCAATATGCTGTTGGAGAAGATGAACAAACATATTTGAATTACAACACAATTATATTGAGCAATGCAGCCGCGGCAATAAGACTGTATCCGACAATAATCCGAATTGCTGCCAAAGAAGACGGTGAAGAAGTAGGTGTTTTTGAAATAAATGCGGCTGAACGCAGTATTACTTTGACAGGAGATTGGGAAGTTCCGTGGAACTAGAAAGGAGCAGGCATGAATAAAACGTATGGTCGTATAAATTGGGAAAATTATCCGAGTGATGAAACGCCACTGAATGAAAGTAATCTGAATAAAATAGATGTTGCCACAGATGAAATTGACAATAGAGTTATAACGCTGGATACCACAAAGGCAACAAAAGCCGAAGTGTCAACACTGGTGCAGGACGTTGCGTTTGAGGAAAATACAGGCATTATTACTATTACTAAAAAAAATGGCTCAAAAATAACGATTGACACGCAGATGGAAAAAATCGCGGTAAATTTTTCATACAATGCCGAAACACAGCAGATTATTTTAACGCTTATTGATGGCACAAGGCAGTACATAGACCTGTCGGCATTGATTACGCAGTATGAGTTTTTAGACAGCGACACCGTGGCATTTTCGATTGACAGCACGGGGAAAGTGTCTGCAATCGTAAAAGAAGCAAGCATACAGGAAAAACATTTACAGCCTAATTATCTTGCAGATATTAAGGTTGAAGTTGCAAAAGCACAGGCAAGCCAGTCGGCGGCGGCAAAATCTGAAAGCAATGCAAAGGCAAGTGAAACAGCAGCGGCAACCAGCGAATCCAATGCGGCGGAGAGTGCCACAAAAGCGCAGAGTTATGCTACTGGCGGTACAAACAGCCGCACAGGCGAAGATACGGACAATGCAAAGTATTATAGCCAACAGTCGGCACAGAGCCAATCGGCGGCGGCAGAAAGCGCGGATACGGCAAGCACGAAGGCAGAAGAAGCGGCGGCAAGCGCGGCAACAGCTAAAACAAGTGCCGATAATGCCGCAGGAAGCGCAAATATAGCAAATGAAAAAGCGAATAGTGCTGCAAATAGTGCGACAATCGCAGTTTCGAATTCCAGTGCGGCACAGCAGTATGCTTCCAATGCGGCGGCAAGTGCAGATACAGCACAAAACTATGCTGTGGCAGATACTGACAGCGCAAAATACTATTACGAACAGGCAAGACGGATTTCCGAATCGTTTTCCGGTGCATTAAGACCAATGGGGACGGTTACATTTGCAAATCTTCCGGCGCTGTCAGCAACGACAAGCGGAAGTATGTATAACATTTCAGGCCAGTTTACAACCACTAATGACTTTAAAGAGGGAGCAGGAAACGTTATTCCGGCGGGTGCAAACGTATATAAGACAGAGGACGGTAAGTGGGACGTTCTTGCAGGTACGCCGGTTACTGGGGTAAAGGGTAGTGCAGAGAGTGCGTACAGGAGAGGAAATGTTAATATAACAGCGGAGAATGTGGGAGCGGTGCCTAAGACGGGTGGAACACTTACGGGAGCATTGGGACTTGCAAATAATACATGGAATCCAGTCGGAAATGATGTTGCTATTGGCGACCACGATGTTGCAGGTAATCTTGGTGTAAAGGGGCTAAACGGAACACCGGGGATAAGCTTATACAATCAAGATGGAAGTCATTATGCAGATGTAATTCACAGCAAAAATATCGGAAATCAATCTGTAGACCATGCGACAACATCAGATTCAGCAAGCAACGCAAAAATTGCAAGCGAAGCAAATATAGCTGACCTTGCACTAAAGCTTGGACGGAGTGGCAATAGAAACTATCCAATGACCTTTAACTGGGCAGGCAAAGGCGGGCAGCCTACATGGCTTTGGGGTGGTGAAAACGGAGAAGATATGTATGTTTACAATCCTAGTAATTTCAGTGTAAATTATGCCGCAAGTGCAGGAAATGCCGCAAAAGTAAATGGGCACAGTGTTAATGCAGACGTACCGTCAGACGCAAAATTTACGGATACAAAAGGAAGATATATTGGCACTACCGTAATAAAGCCACAAGATAAAACAGAAATGTATATCACATATCTTTCAAGCGGTTATATTGTAATGGCAGGAAAAACAGTAAGTAAAAGCTATGCAATGAATACACAATATGGAAATGCGTTTTGGGCACCGTTCACAATTTATTTGCCGCCTAATATTGTAAAAAATATTGACAGCGTGAATATTACTCCATTTGCGGAAACAGGGCTGATAAGTGCAAGCATAAACGGCTATACCAGCGAACAAATAACGGGATTTGTTTGGTCACCGCAAAACGAAACAAAAAGCATATCATTTCATGTTACCGTACATGGAAGGGCGTAAGGTAGGTGATTGGTATATATAACGACAGCAGTTAAAGACACGAAAGTGTCTTATTTTTTTACCCTAAAACACAATAAAATTATATTTAGCCGCAGAACAGCGGCAGAAAGAGGTTCATATGAGCAGATATTCAGTAATTGATGTAAGTAAGCATAACGGAGTTATCGACTGGGATACCACAAAGGAAAATGTTGACGGTGTAATTATTCGTGTCGGTCACGGCAATGACAGCACATCACAGGACGACCCGCAAGCAATCCGTAACATGGAAGAATGTGAAAGACTGGGCATTCCGTATGGTGTGTATCTGTACTCTTATGCGTTAAATAATGCCGAAGCAGAAAGCGAAGCGGCACACGCACTGCGCATGGTAGAGGGCTACAATCCGGTATTAGGTGTATGGTTTGACATGGAAGACGCGGACGGATACAAAGAAAAGCACGGGTTTAACCCATACGATAACAGACAAAAAATTACTGATTTTTGTAAGATTTTCTGCGACAGAGTATCCGAAGCAGGATACAAGACTGGTGTTTACGCAAGCAAAAATTACTGGGATTCAGTAATCTATGCAGACCAGTTATCCGACTACGAAGTATGGCTTGCGCACTGGAGCATTTCAGAGCCGTCAATGGATTGTCTGTTATGGCAGTATACATCAGACGGTGAAGTTGCCGGTGTACCATCAAGCAGGGTCGATATGAATTACTGGTACGGCGAGTTGCCGGAAGTTGACGGCGGCAGTGATTCTGATAGCAATTCGTGCGACTGCGGCGGCGATGAAGAAGACACAGAGGGCGGTGGATACAGCTATTCTGTAGGCGATACCGTAAACTACGATACAATCTATGTATCTTCAACGTCAGAAGAAGCATTAAAGCCTACATATACGACCGGCACAATTACACGAGTTGTTGACGGTGCGAGAAATCCATATCTGATTGACGATGGCACAGGCTGGATTAACGATGATTGCATTGCTGGCGGCGGCAGTGATGATTCTGACGATTCAGAAGAAAGTTCGGATTGCGGCGGCATTTCTGTGGGCGATACCGTCCGTTTCAACGGCGATACTGACTACAATGGCACGGCAATTAAGGCATGGCACAATGACAGCGGCTATGAAGTCACACAGCTTGACGGGGATAGAGCAGTCCTTAGCTTCAACGGCTCTGTATTTGCGGCAGTCAATGTCAGCGATTGCGAATTAGCCTAAACATAAAAATACCGGGAGTGTAATACTCCCGGTGATATTTTAATGTAAATCAATCATAACAGCTTCAACTTGTGGAATTGTTATCGGTTTATTCAATGTAGATGTGTATGAATACTGACCGACATAGCCGCCATAAATTGTGATTTTATCATTTTCAAGTAGTTTACCGTCAATTACATCGTTTGCGTAAACAACAAGCAACGCGTGATTGTAGTCATCATCTACAGCCATTCTTATAGCGGTGTAATTGCTATCAACCGCACCAATCATCTGTATAACTTTTCCGTCAAATTTCACAGGATTATCAATATTTTTGTCCGGGTATCTTGCAAGAGTATCATATGTAATATCTCCAGTGTATGTCATTCTGTCCCTTGATAACAGTGTTTCTTTTTCTGTAGGGGCTTCTGTTTCAGTTTGCGTTTCCGTTACTGCTTCCGTGCTGTTTGCGGTGGTAGAATTATCCGCAGATGAATTTTGGCAAGCCGCAAGCCCTAAAAGGCATACCGACATTAATAAGCATAATAATTTCTTTTTCATAAAAATTCTCCCTTGCTTTTTATTTTTTGAATAATAATAGCATATAATCTGATTTTTGTCGAATTGATAAATGGTAAATTAGTACTATACATACCGCAATCCGACATTAAGTGACAGCATACGCTATAAAATGTAGACAATATTAGAGTAAATGTCGTTTTTTGCGATTTAAACCGTTTGTGAAAAATTGGTAATTTTTGTAAAATTAAATTGTCCAAAAGATTGGGCGATTCAAGTTCCGGTGGGCGGCTGTGCTATTTGGCATTGCGCCGCCGCCCTATTACATAACCTTAATTTACATCAAAATTGTTGCTCCAATCTTGACGGAAACAAACGTTTGTTCTATAATGTTTGTATCGCTACTTTATGTTTGGTCGGGGAATACGGAGGGTAAATTATGTGCAAAAAAGATAACACTGAAAATGTTTTCTACAGAAATGAGATTTTTAAATTAATAAATAAATGTGATAATACGCATTGGCTTAAAGTTATATATGCGTACATAAAAAGATTACTTAAATAAAATTGCCGGGATAACATAATGTGTTATCCCGGATTCTTTTATTTGTCTTCCATTATTGAATCGACAAGCTTCTCTAAACTGTCCCAGTCTTTTTCGTTCAATTTTCTAAGTGCAGCAATAAGTCTGTACTTAAAACTTTTTTCACCCGCGGCTTGAATGTCTGCAAGCATTTCAGCAATTTCTTCATCTTTGCTTTTTTTAATATAGGGTTCGCCTTTTCCTGTGCGTAGCCAAAACTCGTTTACATTAAATTCCTTGCAAATCAAAGCTATTGCCGAATCACTAGGAACGCTTCTCCCCATTTCATACGTTGCAACAGTATTTCTTTTGACTTTTATTTTGTCAGCAAATTCCTGTTGTGTTAAATGAAAATGATTTCGGATTTCTTTAATTCTATTGTTCAATTCCTTTTTTCCTCCTTTCTAAAAAGTAATATATCATACTTTGTTGAAAAAATCAACAAAAAGTTCTTGACAAAAGTTTTACACCGACATATAATTGTTTTACAATCAACAAACGGAAGCGAGGTGAGAACATGAGTGAAAGAGAAAAAGAAATTGTTGAAAAATTAAAAGACACCATTCCAAAGATGTCGGATTACCAAAAAGGTTATTTACTTGGAATGGTGGAAACTATGGCAGATAAGCCTAAAAACAAGGACGAAACAGGAGTAGAAAATGGAAAGTAAAAAAGAACACGTTTTAGAAATCCTCTGCCAACAGATGGAAATGTTGGCAGAGGAAAGTAAGAAAGTTAAACCTAACGATAGAGGATACAAACCTAGTTTGGTTGAACTTTCATCAGCTATTTGTCGAATAGCTGATTCTTTTGGGTATCTTTTAAATACTGAAAAGCCAAAGGAAGGACACTGATATCACCTGTGTTTTGAGCAATGCAGGTAATAGAACATAACCCTTTATCGGATATGTACCATTCACATTCAGAGCCGTAGCACTCTTTGAATGAATTTTGTGGACATTTAGCCATAGACATTCACCTCTTTCCTTTAATAAAGATAAGGGGATTATATCACAGAAAGGAGAAGAAATGGCAGATACAAATTTACAGGTTTTTAATTCAGAAGAATTCGGAAATGTCAGAACGGTAATCGTAAATGATGAGCCAATGTTTTGTTTGGCTGATGTGTGCCGGGCATTGGAATTAACACAGCCGTCAAAGGTAAAGGAACGGCTGAACTCAAAGGGTGTGAATAGTATTCCTACCCTTACGGCAGGCGGAAATCAGAAGCTTATTTACGTGAATGAAGCCAACCTGTACAAAACAATATTTCAGAGCCGCAAGGCAAGTGCAGAGAGATTTACTGACTGGGTAACGTCAGAGGTGCTTCCGTCAATCAGAAAGACGGGAAACTACAACATGAACATGACAGATGAGGAAAAAATTCAGCTTATTGCAAAAGGCAATGTGAAGTTGAATGAAAGAATCGACAAGGTTGAGGATAAAATATCTTCCCTTGAAAATGATATGCCGCTGTACGGCTGTGAAATAGACGAAGTACAGAAGCATATCAAAAGGAAAGTAGTTGATGTGCTTGGCGGCAAGAACACCAGCGCATACAAAGACAGTAGCGTGAGGAGTTCGGTATTTGCGGACATATACCGGCAGTTGAAGCGCGAATACGGGTGTGTTTCGACATACAAGAGTATAAAACGCAAATACATTGCAGATGTGCATGATTTTATTGATTGCTATTTGCCGCCGACAGTGCTTTCAGAACAGATTGAAAATTCCAATGCGCAGATGTGCATGAGTTTTTAGAAAGGGGTATGAAAATGTATATTAATCCATTTGCGGCAGGAGTAATTTTCACAATCCTCGTTGAAATTGGGCTTGCGTTGGTTTACTCATGGAGTAACGGAAATGATAAAAAATGAAACAGCCAAAGAAGCTTACAAGGCAACAGAAAGAAACGTGTTCTGCACACCACTTAAATGCGGAACATTGGCTTTTGGTTGAAGAAACAGAGTTTTATTTAAAACTTATTAATAAGGAAACTGGAAGCCGGAAAACGATTGACAAATTTGCAAAGATTAAAAGGGAGAAAAAGAAATGAACAAAGAAAAGGTAACAGTACAGGATTGCGTAGAAATGCAGGAAATGAAAAATCAGTCAGTCATTTTGAATGACGGCAAGGTTGTAAGATTTGAAGAAAATCCGAAGCCTAAAAAGGTCCTGTGGTTTTCTCGACACAAAATGACAGAGCCACAGTTAGCAGCACTGGGGAATGTTGAAATTGTGCAGATTGACCGGTCTATCGAATCGGCATTTGAGTTGCAGGAAGAAATAAACGACTGCGACATTATCGCCATTGTCGCACCTATCGGATTACAGGCACAATTTTTAAGAGTTGCAGGCGACAAGCCGGTAATTGTAGCACTTAATAACAGAGTGCTTGTACCACAGGAAGACGGAACGGAAGCTAAGGCAGTGTTTAATTTTGTCAAGTGGGAAAGACTTGTCGAAATTAATGTTGTAAAAGAAGATTTTAATAATTAAAAGAAAAGAGGACAAAGAAATGAACAAAATTGAAATCAGTGGGAAAGTTACAAAAGAACCAATTTTATCGCATGAAAGCCATGGTGAGAAATTCTATTTAACACAAATTACAAGCGTGAGGACGAGTGGCGTTCCGGACACACTCAACGTTACATTTTCAGAAATTTTCCTTAAAAATATTAAGGAAGATGAACAGGTTAAAATTTTCGGAGAAATCCGAACAATGAACTATGACGGTCACTGTCACATCTTTGTTTTTGCAAAAGACGTTACAGAATATCCGGGAAAAGACGGAAATTTTGCGGAACTGGACGGATATATCTGTCGTGAACCAATTTTCCGTGAAACGCCGCTGAATAGAAAGATTACTGACTTACTGGTAGCAAGTAACCGGAAGTACGGAAAATCAGATTACATTCCTTGCGTGGCATGGGGAAGAAAAGCTGTTAAGGCAGGGCTTATGAATGTGGGTGAAAAAATCTCTTGTACCGGCAGATTACAAAGCCGTGAATATTTGAAAAGGTATGAAGACGGCACAGAAGAAATCAAGACAGCCTACGAATTGTCAATCAATAATTTACAGGAGGGGGATTACGAAAATGGCGAAGATTAAGATTTCGCAGAAGCGGTATGAAGCACTTTTAGACACAGAAACAAGAGTTCAAGTGCTTTTGAGCAAAACAAAAGCGGACAAGTACATATCACTGGTGGACATGTACAGAATTTTGGGAAATGAGTTTGAAGCCCAAAGAATTGAAAAAGAAAGGGATAAGGTGGAATGGGATGATTAAGTTGTTTAAAATTATCGTAGAAAATTTCATGTGTTATGCGCATGAAGAATTTAACTTCTTTGATTTAACAAAAATTTTAGCAATGAACGGCAAAGGAAAATCCAGTATTGCTACGGCATACAACTGGTGCATGTTTAACTGCGATTATGAATTAAAAGATAATCCGGTTGTGCGCCGGGAAGTAGGCGGAAAGTCCGTTGATGATATGGACACAAGCGTTGAACTTACACTCGACGTTGACGGAAAAGAAATAACTATGAAGAAAGTGCAGAAGCGTACCTACAGCAAGGACGGAAGTTCATACAAAGACGATAACAAGTACTTTGTTAATGATGTTCCAAAGACACTCAAGGACTTTAACGCATACCTTGACGTTGATATGAGCGTGTTTAAGATGTGTAGTAATATTAATGCATTTCTTAATCAGAAACCTGCTGAAATGAGAGAATACTTATTCGGATTGGTTGAGAACATGACAGACCTTGACATTGCACGTTCTAAGGCTGAATTAGCAGAGTTAGTACCTCTGTTAGAGAAATACACAACAGAAGAATTATCTGCCATGAATAAGGCGACTAAGGCTAAAATTACAAATGATTTACCCGTCCTTGACGGACAGATTAAGGAAAAGGAAAGAGATATACAGATTAAGTCTGATATTGATACATCTGACCTTGAATTGCTCAAAAACAGCCTTAAAGAACAGATTGCTGGTTGCATTGCAAAACAGACTGACAATGACAAGCTGTTAGCTGAATACGATAAGGCCAGTGCAGATATCCTTGATTTGAAGTTTAAGCAGGGAGATTTATCACGCAAGGCTAACGAGGAGAATATCAAGGCTAGACGAAAAATTGATGTCAAGATTACTGACAAGAAGTTTCTTGTTAGGCAGACAGTAAAGACTGTTGCCGATACCGAAAGCTGTATTGCTAGTTCGGAAAAGACCATTGAGAGCATTAAGGCTTACTTACAGGCAGAGCGTGATAAGTGGAAAGAAGAAAATGAGCGTAAGTTTGACGAAACAAGCCTTATCTGTCCTTATTGCGGTAATGAATACAAGGAAGATAAGAAAGAGCAGTTAAAAGCTGATTTTGCAAAGCATAAGGCTGATAACTTAAAGACAATTACCGACAATGGCAATATGTACAGTGAACGATTAAAGAAAGAAAGGAAAGTGCTTACAGAACTCGTGTCAGAGTTGCCACAGCATAAAGAAAGTCTTGAAATGCTGAATACAGCCATTGCAGACCTCAAAAAGCAGTTATCAGAACTTCCACAGGAAATTGATGTGACAGCCACAGAGGAATACAAGGCACTTGAACAGAAGATAACTGAAAAAGAAGAAGCTATGCACAAGGCTAACGATATTTCAGCAGTTAAGGCAGAATTAAAGGTACAGGAAACGGATTTAAGACAGCAGTTAGCAGACTGTGAGAATCAGATTGCTAAATCCGATACTGCCGCAGATGAACAGCGACTTGAGGAATTAAAGCAGACAAGGCTTGATTCTGAACAGAATAAGGCTAATGCGGAGAAAATCCTTGATTTGCTTGACGAATTAGACAGAGCAAAGAATGAAGCCTTGACAGAAGCAGTAAACAGCCATTTTGGGTTAGTTAAGTGGCAGTTGTTTGAATATGCCAAGAATGGCAATTACAAGAGTTGTTGCATACCTACAGTTGACGGAAAGAGCATTTTAACAACTATGAGCAACAAGGGCAACAGGATTTTAGGTAGGGTTGATGTTTGCAATTCTATTCAGACAATTAGCGGCATTAATTGTCCGATTTTCTTAGACGATAGTGAAAGCCTGTCATCTAATAATCAGAAAAAAGTAATCGACATGGTTGATAGCCAGTTGGTTATGCTGATTGTGAATGACAGCGAAAAATTAGAAATTACAACGATATAAAAGAGAGGAAATAAAGTTATGAGTAGTAAAGCGTTAGAAATGGCAAGGGAACTTGTAAAACAGTTTGAAGAAGCTGAAAATAATAATAAAGTACAGTTATCAGCATTGAAAGCTGGTGAGGTTTTTAAAATTGGCGAGCATGATTTTATTGTGCTGGAACAGTTTGCCGGAACAACTAGTGTTATTTCTAAAAACCTTATGGCAGAGAATGTTATGTTTGATACCCATACAAGGAATTATGAAAATTCCAGTTTGAAAAAATATATTGAAAATAATATACAGCCGATTATTGAAGCCGAGGTTGGCGAGGAAAATATTGTTACATCGGTCGTAGATTTAATATCGGTTGATATGCAAAATGAATTTTATGACAAATGCGAGTGTGCGGTAAGACCGCTTACATTTGATGAAGCAAGGAAGTATAACAATTTGCTTGTGAATAATGACTTAGATGATTGGTGGTGGACTTGTACACCATGGTCAACAAGTTCAAGGGGATATTCAAGGAGTATAACCGTTGTTTTGCCGTCCGGCAATATCCGCAACTGCGTCTGTAGCTACGACTGCGGTGTTCGCCCATTTTGTATCTTAAAATCTAATATCTTTGTATCGAAAGGAGAATGATTATGACATTGACAATGAAAAGTTTGCAGGAGCAGATTAATGAATTAAGAAATGAAGTTGCTGTTTTAAAAGCAGTTGAAAAGACAAGAAAGATTCCTACCGGGTTAAGTGTAGGAGATACATTTGGGCTTGCGGGGCTCACATGGACAATCCTTGATATTACAGATAAAGGATATATGTGTCTTGCTGATAAGCTGGAAGATTCAATGTCATTTGCTAACAAAACAAATAATTGGAGCGACAGCGGCTTGAGAGAGTATCTTGATAATGTGTTTTTAGAAAAAATTGCGGGAGAAATCGGCAAAGAAAATATTATTCCGTTTAATCGAAATTTATTATCGCTCGATGGTCAGACTGAATACGGTGAGTGTGAGGACATAGTTTCGTTATTGACAGTAGATGAATATCGAAAATACAGAGAGTTGATTCCAAATGTCGGTTATTGGTGGTGGACTTGTACACCATGGTCAACAAAATCCAACAGCTATGAAGTGGAAACGGCCGTTGTTGCGCCGTCCGGCAACTTCGACTTCAGCATTTGTGACTGCGGCCACGGTGTTCGTCCATTTTGTATCTTTTCATCTGAAATCTTTGAATCGGAGGATTAGTAAATGGCAGAAACAGATTTAAAAGTTATTTTAAAAGCAAAAGAACTGGCAGAACATACTTTGCGGATAACTTAAAATTGCAACCGATACCCGAAAAATACAGATTTATATGTAAAAGAATTATTAGAAAGAGAGGAATAGAGATTATGGCAGAGAATACAGCGGTTGCAGAAAAGAAAGCGTTTACCACCTCTTTAAGTGAGTGGAGCAATACAATGACAGGACTTATTATCAATGATTATAAGGCTGTTGGAATGGATATGGACGATTACGCAAAAGAGTGCGCTATGGAAGCTATGACAAGCATATTTAATCTTGTTAAGAGTGACCCTAAGATTAACATGGGAAACCTTGATACAAGTAATTTAAGGGGCATTGTTAAGCGTTGTGCAAGTCTTAAGTTAAATGCTAGTGCATATCCAAGAGAGTGCTATTTTCAGTTAAGAAATGTAAAGGTGGGAACTGACCCGCAGACAAACAAGGATATATGGCAGAAACAGGTTGAAATGGGAATTGAGGGTACAGGTTATGACTCTTTGCTCGCCAACTATGGAAAAGATGTTAAACAGGTATATCCGTATTGGGTAATTAAAGAGGGTGACAAGTACATACCACCTAAGCATAAAGGCCTTACAGTTACAGAGCCAGAGTGGGAAGAAAGCGGATTATCTGATAAAGCGGTAAGAGTTGTATATCCTGTTAAGCTGCTAGACGGAACAGTAACATATCTTTCTGCTGATAGAGACAGCGTTAAGGTAAATCTTTTAGCTCATGTTAAGCAAAACATAATGAATGAGACTTTTGGCATTTGTGAGGATAGATACCACGCAACACCAAAGCAGAAAGCCGAAATTAAGGCTAAGAAAGACGAGATACTTAATGCTTTAAGAGCGTGCAAGACAGTAGATGAAATGCTTGAATGTGAGCTTGCAAGGCCTTTTATAAGCGGTGCTTGGCTTGATACTCCAGAGAGTATGATTCAGAGAAAAATGTGTAACAATGCGACAAGGAAATATCCTAAGAACTATGACCCAATGGCACGGCAGGCACAGGTTGAAATGGACGAAGTATATCAAGCCGCACAGGCTGAAATTGCTGAAAACGCTAACAGCATTGATTTTGACGAATCAGACATTGTTGACACCACAGCCACGGAAGTAACCGAAGAACAGGCAGAAGACAGTACGCTTCCACCGTTTATGCAGGAATAGGAGAAAATATGGAAGATAGATATTTATTTAAAACAAAGCAAAAAGATACCAACGAATGGGCTATCGGAAATTTGATTCACACTTTTACTGGCATGCCTTATATCGTTACAGAATACGACCACATATTGAATTTTATTACTATCGATGAAGTTGACGAACGTACAGTATGCCAATGTACAGGACTAAAAGATAAAAACGGAAATATGATGTACGAAAATGATATTGTAAAAAGAACTGATAAGCCTAAGGCAGGAGAGCCTACAATCGGTATTATTGAGTATGATATTGCCAACACAGCTTTTATTATTCGATGGCTGGACGTTCCCAACTATTCGCCGACTTTTCCGTGGAAAGAAAGAATCGAAGTTATCGGTAACAAATTTGACAATAAAGATTTGTTAGAAAAGGAGTTTTTTTGAATGAGAGTAATATCACAGGACGGAACAATAGATGTTCCTTATGAAATGGTAGTTATTCAGAGATTTAGAAATGCTATTTATTTCTTGAACCGTAATTTAACAGGAGTAGAAGGCTTGATTAATGACATTGCGTTGGCTGAATATTCCACTAAAGAAAAGGCAATTAAGGCTATGGAAATGCTGAGAGAAGCATACGCAGGAAAGCCAAAATTAAATGTAGACAAAATCCCTAACTTAACACCACAGGAGTTTGGAGAAAAATTAGGAATTGGCGATATTCTACTTTGCAATAAAGTTAATGCAGATGTCAGTTTTTCAAGCAATTACTATTTTCAGTTTCCACAGGATAATGAAATCGAGGTGTGAGTATGAGATTAAAATGCTTAGGCTCATCGTCAGCCGGAAATTGCTATCTGCTAACTTCCGACAGTGGAGAAACACTTATCCTTGATTGTGGAATACCGATTAAGGAAATCAAGAAAGGCTTGGATTGGAACATAAGAAATGTGGTTGGCTGCATAGTCAGCCACGTTCATTCAGACCACAGCAAGTCAGTAAAGGATTTTAAAGCTATGGGAATACCAGTATTTGCCCCATACATAAGCGAAAAACCTATGAAAATTGGTAATGGAGATTTTAGAGTACAGGCATTTGACCTAACAACAATAGACGGAAGCTGGACACATACCAATGCAGACGGAACACCTTGCCCGATATTCGGATTTCTGATTACTCACAAGGAAATGGGGAGAATGCTTTACATAACCGATTGTGAATTAATCAAGTGGAAGTTTAAAGACATAAACCACATTCTCTTAGGTGTGAATTATGACAAGGATTTAATCGACAGGGATAACACAGGCAAAGCTAATCACGTTTTCAGAGGTCATTTAAGCATTGATACCGCTTGCGATTTTGTCAAGGCTAACGATTCAGACAGCTTGCAGAATGTCATAATGTGCCATTTATCAAGCGAAAATGCTGATAAGGATAGTTTTATTGCCAAGATGAAAAACACTGTAAATGTGGCGAATGTGGATGTTGCGGAACAGGGCAAAAGTTGGATTTTAAGGAAAGGAGATGAATGTCCGTTTTGAGAATTGAAAATCTGATTAAATTTTTAAAAAATCAATTCAAAGATGGAATACAGATGTTTAATACTCCGTCATTGACACATAGTTTCAGATTACCTATTTATATCAAAGATGAAATCGCTGTATTATGGTCTCCATATTACGAGTACATAGAGATATATGGCATTTCTAGCGAAGAGTTTGAAAGAATTATGAGAGAGGCGAAAGGATATTGCGAGTGTCCGCTTTAGAAAGGAGCAGAAATGGAGAGATTAACAAGTAACAAGACAACATCTGATATGAATATGCTTGAATTGGCACATAACAGTTGTTACATAGATGAAAAACACAATGCAAGATATAGGGATTATGAGCAGGATATTGACAGCAGAGAGCTCGTTAGAAAACTTGTCAAAGATATGTGTGATGAAGATTTATCTTATATGTCAGATGAGAGATTTGACCAGTATATGGCTGAAATGTTGTCAGTTGAAATAGATAGTCAGATAGGATTATTAGCTATATTTTATCGTAATTTATGGGCTATGGCTGAGTTAAGGGAGAAGTTAAAAGAATATGAGGACTTAGAGGAACAGGGCAGACTTGTCAAGCTACCTTGCAAAGTGGGAGATACAGTATATGTCAATGGTGTGTTGGGTTGTGACGAAGCGGAGAGGTACAGAGTTATCCGAGTTGATTACCACAGTACACTAGGAACAGGGAGAAACGAGTTTTATATTGAAGCTTTGCTTTGTGCAGACCCCGATAGTTCAATAGCTTTTTATGATAATCAGTTTGATAAAACAGTATTTCTCACAAAATCCGAAGCAGAAGCAAAACTGGAAGAATTGAGAGGTAACAATGATTGATTGTAATATTTGCAAGTATAAAGAAGACTATGATTATTGTATAGAATGCAAACACGGAGAGTTGTTCGAGAGGAAAAATGTGTCAGAACCTAAAAAAATATCAGTTAGTAACGGAAAAGAATATTGCGGACATTGTGGTTATTTGTGTAAATATGCCAGAGGATATAAAAAGTTTTATTGTATTAGGTGTGGCGGACTTAATTTAAGAAGTTGGAAGAATTGAGAGGTGGAGAAAATGAGCGATAAGCACACCAATGCCGACAGAATAAGGAATATGTCGGATGAAGAATTGGCAAAATACATTTACGATGTGTCTGAACATTGCGCAGATTGTGTTGTGTGCGGCGATGACTGTGACAGTTGCAATGGTACAGAAGATATTTGCGTGCCGAAGATTATTGAATGGCTTCAATCAGAAGCGGAATAGGAAAAAATATGGAAAATAGATATTTGTATAAAGCTAAGACAACTCCAAAAGAAAAAGAAAAAGGAGAATTTAACAATGTTTGGGCCATTGGAAATCTTATTGTTTCCAATGGAAAGTATTACATACATCCTGTGGGCAATATTGTAAAAATTAGGAATGAGATTGGAAGAATAATTGTGATGCATGAAGTAATTCCAGATACAATCTGTCAATTCACAGGCTTGAAAGACAGGAACGGCAAGCTGATTTGGGAGAATGATATTGTTGTTTGTCGTGATTTCACAGAAGAAAAATATGTGATTGCGTGGAAACAGGATGAAGCTTGTTTTGAATATCAGCAATATGGTTGTTCAATAATGAATTTTGAGCAATTAAGTGGTTGTGAAATTGAAGTTATTGGCAACATATTTGACAATAAAGATTTATTAGAAAGTGAGAAATAATATGGCAAAAATATTTAGATTTAGCGGCTACTTTGTAGAGAATGATGAGATAGAAGATGTAGCCAACTTTGAAGACAGAATTAGTGAACTGTGCGTGGAAAGCGATGATATTATTCAGCAGTTACATATTGAAGAAAGTGAGGAATTTGAAGTTGATGGAGAATTAGAAGAAAATTGTGACCTTGCGTTACTCACAAGGCATTTTAAGGCAGATAACATCAGTACAGAATTTGACAGACCTTTACCACAAAAAGGCGAGAAATATAAGCATTTCAAGTTAGGCAAGATTGTTACTATTATCGGTATTTCAAGACATACAGAAACAGAAGAAATATCAGTTGTGTATGAATATGAGGGACATATCTGGAACAGACCCCTTGAAATGTTTATGAGCGAGGTTGACAAGGAGAAATATCCTAATACAGAACAGAAGTACAGATTTGAATTAGCAGAAAGTGAGGAAAAGTAATGAATCGTGTGATTTTATGTGGAAGATTAACAAGAGAACCAGAGGTTAGATATTCGCAGACAGCAAGCGGAAGTATGGCAGTAGCAAGATACACATTAGCTGTTGACAGAACTTTTAAGAAAGAGGGCGAACAATCAGCAGACTTTATTAGCTGTATTGCATTTGGTAAGAACGGAGAGTTTGCAGAGAAATATCTTCATCAAGGCACTAAGATTATTGTTGATGGCAGATGGCAGACAGGCAACTATACTAACAAAGACGGACAGAAAGTCTACACCAATGATTGTGTTGTTGAAAGACACGAATTTTGTGAAAGTCGTGCTAATCAACAGAACAACAGTAATAACGGAATTATGGGCGGTAATGCTAGTTCAGACAGCTTTATGTCAATTCCAGATGGCGTAGCTGACGAGGGATTACCATTTAATTAAAGAGGTGTGAGTATGACAGAGAGTGAAGCAAACACAATCTTGAAAGCAGAGATAGTACATCATCCAGAGTGTTCAATTTTTGCAGAAGCGCTTGGTCTTGCAATACAGGCACTTGAAAAAGTACAACAGTACCGGGAAATTGGCACACCGGAAGAATTACAGGATATGAAAAGCAATTATTTTGAAGCATTAAGCGATTGGCGTCAATATCGCAAGATTGGGACTTTGGAAGAGTGCCGGACAGCGAGAGAAAAGCAGATACCGAAGAAACCTAAAACAAATAGAGTTGATTCAGAAACAATATATTGCAAGTGTCCGTCTTGCAATATAACAACAGTATTATACAGAAATTGTATAATGAACTACTGTAAAGAATGCGGTCAAAAATTAGATTGGTCAGAAGAAAGTGAGGAATAATATGGAAGAGAGTGAAGCAATTAGGGAATTGCATAAAATAAGACCTAGAGGCGGTATTATTCCGCAAAAAAGAGCCGAGGCTTTAGATGTGGCAATACAGGCACTTGAAAAGCAGATACCAAAGAAGCCTATTAAGAGTGAAAAACAAGTGGTTAGGTATGTTAATACATATTATTGCCCGACTTGTGAATTGGGAATTACCGGAACAAATATTGCAAAGTGGTGTTATCATTGCGGTCAGAAATTAGATTGGAGTGATGAAGAATGAGACTGATTGATGCAGATGAGCTACTATTAAAACTTAACGAAATTTATGATGAGGCAGACGCAAAGTATCACGAAACAGATTTTGATAGTTTTTATGGTGGCAGTTGTTCAATGATACAGGAAGTTATAAAAGAAATCACAGAACAGCCAACCTACGATGTGGATAAGGTTGTAGAGCAGTTAAAAATGGACTCTTCTGTAAAACTGTATGGAAGTGGCAACAGCAATAATTATCTTATTTCTCTTGAAAAGGTAATCGAGATAGTAAAGGCAGGTGGAAACATTGAATTATCAGAACATAGCGAGAGCCAAGGCAATTGAACAGGAAAACAAAAAGCGACTGTTGAAGCTGAACCCAAATCTGAATGACAAAAGCGGAATATATTTTCTACTCCGAGAAGATGAAAACGGCTTTAAGTTTGCTTATGTCGGACAGGCTAAGTCGGTATTACAGAGATTGGCAAGCCACCTTGTAGGCTATGAACAGCACATAGATTTGAGCCTACGCAAACATAAGCTATATTCAGAGGATAATCCGTATGGTTGGCGAGTTGAATTTCTGAATTTTCCCGAAAGCCAGCTTGACGAGAAAGAGAAGTATTATATCAAGCTGTATGCTGATAATGGTTATCAGCTTAGGAATGTTAGTATTGGCGGACAGGGTGAAAATCGTGATAGTGGGTCAATAGGCGAGAGAAAAGCACCTAAAGGCTATTTACAGGGCATACAGCAGGGCAGAAAGAATCTTGCAAAGGAACTGTCACGCATTGCAGAAAAACACCTTAAAATCGAAATCAGAGAAGATAAGAGATATAACAAGGTGTCACAGAAGCAGTATGAGAAATTTATGGATTTGCTGAAAGCGGGTGAAGTAGATGGCTAAAGCAGTATTGGTTATGGATATGCCGGAATCGTGTTTTGGCTGTAATTTATGTCATATTGACTATGAGGAAGACAGAGCAACATGTCAGGCATATGAGACAGCAAAAGAAGTTAATTCTGACACATTTGAAAAGCCAAAGTGGTGTCCTCTTCGGGAACTGCCGGAGAAGAAAGAAGAGTTTGAACTACGGAAGTGCAAAGGTTCTGTGAAAGGGACATGGAAAGCCCCATTGATTGAGAATAAGGGCTTTAATGCCTGCTTGGATGAAATTTTAAAAAAAAGAAATGAATAACGAATCCTCGGTAAACCGAGGCCTCAACTTAAAGGTTTATGGATTTATTGAAAGTAGGTGAAAACAATGCTAATTCCGAAAGTTAAAGCCAAAGAATTTGAAAAATTTGGATTTAAGAAATGTAAGGGCGAATATGGAAAGAACGGTTGTTATTATCTTTGCGTTTCAAGGGGGTGCAAAATGCTTTTTGTGAGCAGTGCGATTTTCGATGTTAATGATTGGATAAATAATGACCAAAGAATACACAAAGACGCAAATTGCCGATACAGAGACCACAGGACATATCTTGATATTATCTACGAACTTATTAAGGCGGATATGCTTGAAAGCAGGTGATTCAGAATGAGCGGTGGAAGTTGGGACTATTTATATACAAAAGAGATTGATGACCTTATGCAGTACAGTAACATTGAATTATTGGAAGAAATGGCTGATTATCTCAATCAAAACGGATATGAAGATGTGGCAAAAGATACAAGGCGGCTAGTTGAATATATCAAATCAGCTAAAATAAGAGTGGAAACGCTCTTTGAAATGTTAAGCCCTGTTTTCAAATCTGTTGAGTGGTATTGTAGTGCGGATTGGGGTAAAGATAGAGTTGACAAGGTGATAGAAGAATATAGGAATGGAAAGGGTGATTCAGTTGAAAGATAACCAGTGCAGAGCTTACAAACGCACATACAAATGCCCGAAAGACAAGTGTGACGGCTGTCATCGGCGCATGAGCAGATTCTATCTGCTTGAGGAAATTGTTGAAATGCTTATGAAATCAGATATTCCAATTGAAAAGGGCAATTAAAATGAAAATTAAAGATTTAATAAAGTTAATCATACGAATTGCGGTTGTTTTGACATTTGCCGTAGCAATAATTGCGATTGCAAGGTTGGTGATTGTGACATTTTGGCAACAAATTGTCAAAACCGTAATTGTAATTGCAATTATATCGTTGATTTGCTGGGCATTTGAGTAATTATGGGAGTATATATGCAAGGACAATTAGATATATTTGACTACATAAGAGAGCCTATCAGCATTACAAATCCTATCCGATTGATAGAGTTGTTTGCAGGCTACGGTTCACAAGCTATGGCACTTGAAAGGATAGGTGCGGAATTTGAACATTACAGAATTGTTGAGTTTGATAAGCATGCTGTAGCAAGTTATAACGCAATTCATGGGACAAACTTCTCAACTATGGATATAACAAAAGTACACGCACTTGACTTAGCCATAGAAGATACGGACCACTTCACTTACTTACTTACTTACTCATTTCCTTGCACTGATTTATCAGTTGCTGGAAAACAAATGGGAATGAGTAAGGGGAGTGGTACAAGAAGCGGTCTGTTGTGGGAAGTTGAGAGAATACTAACAGAAATCAGAGATAGCAACGGAGAATTGCCACAGATTTTATTCATGGAGAATGTGCCACAAGTACATAGTCAGGATAATATGCCTGATTTTAGAAAGTGGATAGATTTCCTTGAAAGCCTTGGCTACACAAATTACTATCAAGATTTAAACGCTAAAAATTATGGGGTAGCACAAAATCGTGAAAGATGTTTTATGTTTTCATTCCTGGGCGAGTACAATTACCATTTTCCACAGCCTATACCACTCAAAAAGAAGTTGAAAGACTATCTTGAGGATAATGTAGATGAAAAGTATTACATCAACAATGAAAAGGCTGGCAAACTGATAAAACAGCTTATTGACAACGGCACATTACCAAGTACAATCCCTAAGAGCAGAGCAGAGCAGAGCAGACTTGCGTTGACGGAACAATCTGTAAACCGCAATCAAGAGAAGTTGCAAACTGTATCAAGGCAAGATACGACTGCGGAATATCAAACTTGCGGTCGGATGGAAACTGTGTTGTTGAAAGACCAAGGAGCAACATTAGATAAACAAATTGATATTGCAACAACATTGAGAGCAAGGGATTACAAAGGGTTTGATAATTACGGAAGTAACGGAGTGATTGAATGGAAGTATTAGGAAGCATATATACAGAAATTTCAGACAGATTTCAAAGAGGCATTATCGTGGGCATTTCCCGATGTGTAAAGGCTGAAAAACACGATTTAGGAGTAATTATGGCAGATGTAAATGTAATAGGTTCTCTTGAAGCAAAATTTGAGAGCACCAACAGAATTTATGATGTGTGTGTGGGGGGGGGTAGTCCAACGTTGAGTACAATGCAAAGCGGTAATCAAAAACCGAAAATACTTGAAGTAAAACAGTTGGGATTTATGGATAGTGGCACAGGCAAACACCAATCAAACACAGTATATGACGAAAATGCACTTTGCCCTAATATCACAACAGTTGAGGGTGGCGGCACGCAACAGATTAAAGTGTGTGAAAGTCAGATAGTTGCTATGCGTGGCAGAAATCCCGATAATCCGTCAGATAGAACTGTGGGAAGTCCAACAGAGCAGAGATTAGAAGTAAATATGCAAGGCACAAGTAATTGCTTAACGAGTGTGCAGAAAGATAATTTATTGCTTGAAAAACCCCAATATCGTATCAGAAAGCTAACACCTAGAGAGTGCGGACGGCTGATGGGTGTATCTGATGAAGATATTAACAAAATGGCAGCAGTCAATAGTAATACACAGTTATATAAGCAGTTTGGTAACAGCATTGTTGTTGATATCATGTGTGCTATGTTTGAAAATTTGAATATCAATCAAGGTGGTACAGTATGAAAGACGAAGCAAAACACGAAATACAAATCTTACTTGACATGTTAAAATCCAGCCTTACACGGAACGGCGTAAGCATGGCAACTGACAGAGAGGGAAATTTGATGTTTTTTGATACCGCAGAATATAACCGAAGCGGTGGCAAGACATTTGACGGATTTAGAATCAATATTAATGATTTAGTAAAGTAACAAAGCAACGGAACTTGAATAACAGATAAGGGGCGATAATATGGCAATATATCGAAATGTCCAATTGGCATTTTGGACGGACAGCAAAGTTGAAGATGATTTTACACCGGAAGACAAGTATTTTTACATGTACCTTTTAACTAATCCGCAGACGAATATCTGCGGGTGCTACGAAGTGAATTTTTCGCAAATGGCAAGACATACAGGCTATAGCAAAGACACTATCGTAAGGCTTCTTGAGCGGTTCGACAAAGTACACAATGTTATAAAATACGATTCAAATACGAAAGAAATACTGATACTGCGTTGGTACAAATACAATTGGAATAAATCGGAAAAAGTTCTTGCAGGAGTATTGAGTGCGGCAAAACGGATTAAATCTGAAAAATTCAGAAAATACGTTAATGATATTATTGATTCAATCAGAAGTGGCACGCCATTATTAGACCACAGCATTGAAGAAACATCTGATACCAATTTGCCCGACAATGCAAATGAAAAGGAAAACAATGCGGTGTATATGAATGTTATCGACTACTTGAATAAGAGGTGTAATACTAAATACAGATACAATACACAGGCAACAAAACGGCATATACACGCAAGAATAGAAGACGGGTATAAAGAATCTGATTTTTACGAGGTAATAGACAAAAAGGCGGGCGAATGGTTGGGTACGGATATGGAAAAATATTTGCGACCGGAAACCTTGTTCGGAACAAAATTTGAAAATTATTTGAACCAAAATATAGCACCTAATAAAAATTTCAGCAAGGGTGCTATTGATTGGGACAATGTGTAAAGGTAGGTGGCAATGATTGACAAGAGAAGAAACAGTCAAAATCATCCGGATTATGTGCGACAGCTATCCGAATTATAAGCCGAACAATATTTCAGAAACGGTTGACGTGTGGTGCATGATGTTAGAGGATTACAACTACAATCAAATTTCGGTTGCGTTAAAAGCTTACGTAACATCGGATACGAGCGGATTTGCACCGAGTATAGGAGAGCTGATAGCAAAAATACAAATGATTTCACAGCCGCAGGAATTGAATGAAATGGAAGCATGGAGTTTAGTGAGTAAAGCATTGCGGAATGGTACATATGGTGCAGTTGAGGAGTTTTCAAGGCTTCCGCCGACCGTTCAAGAAGCTGTTGGGAATCCCGATAATCTAAGAAATTGGGCAACGTCCGATTACAAAGCGATTGAAACCGTAATACAGTCCAATTTTATTAAAACTTACAGAAGCGTTACAAGCCGGGCAGAAGAAATTAAAAGAGTGCCGGCAGAAATTCAGAAACTTATCGAAAAAGTAAATCAAAATTCACTAAAGGCTCAAATCGAGCAAAAATACCAAAATAATACAAATTTTCTTTCGGACAAGAATAAGCCATCTATGAGCGATACAGAAGACGTAGAAGCATATTCAGAACCGCCGAAAGAATTTGAAGCTCTAAAGGATAGTTTGAGGAAATAAAAAATGGCATTAACGCAAAAAGAAATTAGTCATTTTTGTTACAAAAGGCGCAAAGAAAATGGATTATGTCCACGTTGTGGAAAGCCGCTTGACAGAACTGGTTACTACTGTTCGGATTGTTTAAAGAAAAATAACGAACGTGAAAAAGAATTTCGTGAGTGGTGCAAAGAATACAAAATTTGTCCGCAATGCAAAAAAAACAAACTTTTTGGCGATGAACATATTTGCCCGGAATGTTTAGCAAGAAAAGCCATATACCGTGCAAACAATCCCATATCCGATGAAAAACAAAAACAATACAATGAGAGATTCAAAAAACAGCAGCGGGCGCTGTACCAACAACGAAAAGAACAAGGCATTTGTACTCGTTGTGGTAAACGTCCAGCGGCAAAGCCTAAAGCCAAATGTGCAATATGCTTGAAAAAGGACGCTCAAGTGCATAGAAAGCAATATTACGACAAAATAGATATAAAAGAGTATCGCAAAGCTAATAATCTGTGCTATCACTGTGGAAATCCTATAGACCGCGAAACGGGGCAGTTGTGTCAATCGTGTTGGGATAAATGCCGTGAAAATGGATTAAAAAGCCCACATGATAATACATACTGGCGACAGGACAATAACATGGTTTTTAAATGGAATCGAGGTGCTAAAAATGAACATAAATAGCGCAACTGACAAAGGCTGTGATAAATGCAAGCATAAGTTTTATTTAGGCACAAATAAGCAGGGAACGGCAATTTACGGTTGTAAAAACCGTACCGGTAAATGCCCGGAGCGTAAAAACGAATAATTGAAAGGAAACGGCTTATGAAAATTTCAGAATTGACTAAGCCGGAGCTTGAAAAAATCATTGAAAATGCCAATTTTACAGAAGAAGAAGAAAGAATTTTTAAATTGCTTTCAAAAGGGAACACTATAACACAGATAGCAATTCGGGTATCACTTTGTGAAAGAACTGTTAATCGAAAAGTTATTAAAATCAAGCAAAAAATTAAGCGACTGGAGGATATTTTATGATTAATGTTACTCAAAATGGTAAAAATGTAGACACGGAAGAATTAACATTGCCGGACAGTATCGTTAAAATGATTGCAGAGATAATTGACAAGTAAATTTTAGATGTGTAAAATGTGCTGTATCGTGATAAATGCGGCACATTTTATACTTTAGGAGGATATATACTATGAAATGTGTTGCTTATATGAGAGTATCGACAGAGAAACAGGCAGAAGAAGGCAACGGACTTGAAAGCCAAAAGCGCGATATTGAAAACTATTGCAGAAAAAATGAATTGATAATAGCTGATTGGTATGTTGATGAAGGATATACGGGTTCAAATATGAATCGCCCGGAATTGCAAAGGCTGATTACTGATTGTAGCCGCAAAAAAGTAAATTGCGTTGTTGCATTTAAGCTTGACCGTATTTCCCGAAGCATGGTTGACGGAATTTACATCATCGAAAAAGTATTCCAAAGCAATAATGTTGCGTTTAAATGTGTACATGACAGCATTAGTTATGACAGCCCTATGGAACAGGCATACACACAGATGATGGCAGTATTTGCACAACTCGACAAAAACACAATGATGTTGCGTATGCGCGGCGGTATGCTTGAACGTATTAAGCAAGGCTACTGGTGGGGTGGCGGCAATACGCCTTACTGTTATCGGTATGATAAAGAACAAGGAATATTAATTCCTATCCAGGAAAGAGCAGAACAGGCAAGGAAAGCCTTGGAATTGTTTATTTCCGGCTATTCAGACGCGAAAATTAAAGAAATATGCGGCTTCAAATCTGAATTAGTTACGCGAAAAGTGCTTACCGGAGTTGTAAATATTGGCATGATACCATACAAAGGCAATATCTATCAAGGCAAGCATAAACCGATTTTTGATAAAGATAGATTTGAACTCGCTCAAGAATTGAGAAAATCAAGGTGCTCTGCAAAAATAAGTTGCTTTACTGAACCGAATTTACTCACAGGTTTGTGCTATTGCGGAGTGTGCGGTTGTAAAATGCGTTATCAAAAGTGGAGTAATGGGAATCACAAGATATATTGCTGTTCAAGAAATAAAGGCTTGAAATATCTTCCGAATTACAATCCCAACTGCAATAATTCTCTTGAATGGGCTGACGATATAGAAAAGCAAGTTACTGATGAAATACTTAAAATTTCACTCAATTTGTCTTCTTACAAACCAAAAGCAAAAGAAACAAAGCTTGAAATTATGCAATCACAACTTGAGCGAGAACAAACAAAGCTTAAACGTCTATATAGCTTATATGCAGACGGCAATGATACTGTTTTGGAAATGATAAAAGATTTAGAATCGCAAATTTCAAAGACAAAAGAAGATATTTCTGTAGAAAGTAAAAATGCCATTAATACACAAAAGAAAGAATTTACTTATCAGAACATAAAAAAACTTGCCGATGTTTGGGACAACATCGACAAGAAACAAAAAAATTTCATACTGAAAACTATAATAGATAAAGTTATTATAGTCAATGGAAATGTTGAAATTCAGTTAAAGAATTTTTAGCATATACTTAATGCTATGGGTATTGCGTTAAGGAAGTGCTAATGCCGTATTTATCACGATTTTTAAACATGAATTATTTGAATATGTCGCTAAAGTGTCGTTTTGATGTCGCTTTTAGCGTCTTTTTTTATGCCAAAATGTAATTGTAAGGAGGAAGCGCTTATGTTTTCAGACGAAGTTTTAGAGAAGATTTTTGCAAGAAAAGAATTACAAAGCTTACCTCTGCAAGTTCAGTCAAGCATAATCCATGCGATTGAAAATGTTTTAGAGGAGGACAGCAAAAATGCAGATAAACAATCCGTATCAGCAACCGGCAATGAATTATAATCCAGGATATGCCGCATATCAGTACAATCCTATGGCAAATATGCAGAGATACCAACAGTCGGATACGCAAATTCAACAGCAGATTCCACAATTTCAGCAACAACAGCAGGTAATCGGCATAAACGGCAAGATTGTAGCAGCAGTTGAAAATATTACCGCAAATGATGTGCCTATGGACGGTTCAGTTGCCTTTTTCCCAAAGCAGGATTTGTCGGAAATCTATGTAAAAGGTTGGAACGCAGACGGAACAATCAGAACGATTGTGTATAAGCCTTATACAGAGCCTTCAAACAATACAGCGGTAAATTCTATGGGCGGCACAGAAAAATCAAAATTTGACCTATCAGAGGAAAGCACAGAGGTATTAATGAACAGGTTTGATAGTTTGGAAAATAGATTAAGTGAAATCGAGCAGTTTATGACGACTAAAACATCGGCAAAAAGCACGGCTAAATCAAAAAATAGCCCAAAGCAGGACGGCGGGGGTGAAGATGAATGAATCCAGTTGAGCTTATTCGATTAATAAAAAGCGGCAATCCGCAACAGGTCCTTTCGCAAATGATGAATAGCAATCCTCAAATATCAAACAATCCTATGGCTAAAAATGCCATTCAGATGTACCAAAACGGAGACACGCAGGGGTTGAAGATGTTGGCAGAAAATCTTTGTCGTGAACAGGGAATTACAACCGATGAAGCAAAACAGCGAGTTTTAAGTATTTTTAATCGTTAGTACATTTTGGGTTGTGCGCACATAATAACCGGTTATCCCATTTGTAAATATATTTCAATGGAGGTAAACAAAATGTTTAACACAGGTGCAATGCCTAGTCTTGCTGATATTGCGGCAGTAACGGGCAATAAAAATGATGGTGGCTGGGGCGACGGCAACGGCTGGTGGGTTCTTATTATTCTTTTTGCCATTTTTGGCGGCTGGGGCAACGGCGGCTGGGGTGGTAATGGTGCAAATGGCGGTGCAACACCTTATGCCACAAGCGCTTTAACGCAGGCAGATTTACAGAGAGGATTTGATACACAGTCAATCGTGTCAAAGCTTGACGGAATCTCAAACGGACTTTGTGACGGATTCTATACACAGAATACCGCGCTTATGAGCGGATTCCACGGTGTCGATAACGCTATCTGCAACTTAGGCTATCAGACACAGCAGGGATTTAACACAACAAACGTTGCGTTAATGCAGGGACAGAATGCTTTGCAGTCACAGCTTGCTAATTGTTGCTGTGAAACGAGAGAAGCCATTCAGGGTGTAAATTACAACATGGCACAGAATACTTGTGCATTACAGAATACAATGAATAGTAATACACGAGATATTATCGACAGCCAAAATGCAGGAACAAGAGCCATTCTTGATTATCTCTGCAATGAGAAAATTTCCAGCTTACAGGCAGAAAACAACGATTTACGCAGAGCGGCTTCACAGGATAGACAGAGTGCATTACTTACTACTGCAATGGCTTCGCAGACACAGCAGATTATTAATGCAGTCAATCCGGCGCCGATTCCGGCATATCAGGTGCCGAACCCTAATGTATATTACGGTTGTGGTTGCAATAGCGGTTGCGTCTGCTAATTTACTAAATAATCAAGTATCTTAATCAAATTGAGTTTTTTCGAGTTTCACTCGGAATAAAACTCAAAAGGTTATGTCTGCTAATGCAGTATTACAATGTTCCCGACACCAATGTCGGGAAGACAGGGCAGACTTCAAGAAAGTTTGCCCTTTATTTTGTGAAAGAGAGGTATTATTTTATGGCAGAATTTACAGGAATTGCACTTCAAACTGTTGCGCAGGGAGAAGATGTTGCATTTACAGAAACACCGGTTGCTGGTTCAAATTGCATTACGCACAGACAGGGAAGCGGTATTGTTAAATTGAGAGGACTTACAAACCAGTGCCGGGCAAGATTTTTAGTATCTTATTCCGGGAATATTCAAATCCCGACAGGTGGAACGGTTGAAGCTATTTCTCTTGCTATTGCGATTGACGGTGAGCCGCTGCAGTCAACTCGTATGATTGTTACACCGGCGGCAGTAGAGAACTTCTTTAATGTTTCGGCACAGGCATATGTAGACGTTCCACGCGGTTGCTGCGTTACGGCAGCGGTACAAAATACATCTGCACAGGCAATCGAAGTTCAGAACAGCAATTTAATTGCAGTTCGGGAAGCATAAGGGGGCGGTTTTATGGATATTATGAGAATGCACGACATGATTGAAAAACTGTCTGAATGTGCCAAATGTGAAATTGACAAAGGAATTGAAAATATAGACCCGTGTGAAATGGGACAGGTTACAGATATGATGAAAGACCTTGCAGAAGCAATGTATTATCGTACATTGATGAAATCAATGGAAGAATCGAGTGCAGATGAAACAATGGAAATGTTTGAGCGGCTTGGTGACGGCAGAAGATTTTATGATAACTACCGCTATTCAAACGGCAGATTTGCACCGAAAGGCAGAGGAACGCGCCGGGGATACGATGAACCTCCGTATTTCCACATGACACCGGAAATGTACCGCGGAATGGAACATGACAGGGATATTGACCGCAATTATGGAAGAATGTATTACACAGAACCGGCGACAAGCGGCATGAATATGACTGAAAGCGGATATGATAAAGCGAAGCGGCATTATACAGAAACCAAAGAAATGCACAAAGCGAATACCGCAGAGGACAAAGAACATAAGATGAAATCGCTTGAAAACTACATGAAAGAGTTGTCCGGCGATATTACAGAACTGCTTACAGACATGACGGCAGAAGAACGTACAATGCTGAAAAGCAAGCTTTCAACGCTTGTAAGTAAAATGTAATAATGTAATGGCAGGGGCAGAAATGTCCCTGCTTTCTTGAACATTGACAACTAAATATTGGCTAGTGATTTGTGGATTTAAAAAATTTTTTCAAAAAGGCATTGACTTGTTACACGTAACATTATATAATGTAACTCGTAACAAGGAGGTGGTTAAAATCGCACCTAAGAGCAGAGCTGATTACATGAAACAGCGTAGAGAAAAGACAAGAAATTTTAGTGCTGAACTTGACAGAGAAAAGTTTGAGAAGCTAGAAAAAAAACTTTCTGAAAAAGGGATAACTAAAAAGGAATGGCTTGACAACAAGGTTGATGAAGAAATCAGTAATTAAGCAAAAAGAGCAGTTGCCCATGATTTGACGGTCATGCAACTGCTCTAAAACCGAGATAACTCTCTGTGAAATATTTTATCATAGAGAGTATCTCTTTTCAAGAAAAAATTGAAAGGTAGGTATAATTTATGAAAGAATTTTTGCAAATAGTGTATACGAATCAAATAGAAAATACGGAAACTGGTGATGAGTATTTTAAAATCTTTGAACCATTTATGGATAGGCTTAAAGAAATCTTGAGTGACAGCCTTTATGAAGAACTAGAAGAATTGTTCAATACTTGTGCAGCTCAAAACAACAGCTTCTATGCAGTTACGGGTATGAAACTGGCGATTGGCATTATGGACGGAACCTTTGTTCCAACATGCTAGGAGGTTCTGTTATGAATGGAGAAGTAATAAATAAAAATACTACAATAACTACATTAGAAATTGCAAATATGCTAGAAATGAAACATTATAAGATACTTGAAAAATTAGAGGGTACAAAAGACGGCAAAACAAAGGGAGTTATTGAAACTTTAACTCACCACGATTTCGTGGTCAGTGATTATTTTATTCCGTCTACATATAAAGACGATAGCGGAAAAGAAAACAAATGTTATAAAGTAACCCGCATGGGCTGTGAGTTTCTTGCGAATAAGTTTACCGGGGAAAAGGGAATTGTTTTTACCGCCCTGTACGTGAAACGCTTCCACGATATGGAGCAGGCATTGAAAAAATCACGGCAGGCAATCCCGGAGAAAGAGTCACTTGAACATTATGGTATTGTAGAAAAGCCGGATAGCGGCAAGTGGTTTAACAAGAATAACTGGAAACTTAAAATAATCTGTGACCGATTCAAATGGACACGAAAATTTTTATACCACAAAATTCTTGTTGAACTGTCCGATTTGCACAATTTAGAGCTTGTAGAAAAGCTTTATACCGTTGCATACGGACACAAACCGGAGTACAAGCTGAATTTGCTGGATTACAGTGAAGAACTTGCCGAAACAGCAACAAGATATGTTAATTACTTGTTAATTGAAGAATGAAAAAATAATAATTTCAAATTTAGAAATCACTGGCTGATATTTAGCTGGTGATTTCTTTTTTTTGAGGTGAAATATGTTTTTGATAAATGGTATTGAGTGGAAAATTGAATTTGTTCACGGCACAAACAATAATTTGACACGTTCTGACGGCTCTATAAGCCTTGCTGTGACCGATTGGAACGACAAGACTATATATGTATCAAACAAGCCAAAAGGGGCTTATTTGCGTAAAATAATAGCACACGAACTATGCCATTGTTTTTGCTTTTCTTATGGTGTGAGTATGCCGATTGAACAGGAAGAATTTATGGCAGACTGGATAAGCAAATATGGCACAGATTTGATTTATCTGCTTGATTATTTAATGGCAGGGATACAGAGGGGAGCGGCAGTGTAATGGATAAAATAGATAAGCTTCTTGAATATGTGCGCCGGACAAATCCCGAAATGACAAAAGAACGATTGATTTATGAATTGGGAGAGTGCCAGTATACAGCAAAATCATTAATCTTTACGGCAGAAAGTGTGAATTTGCAAAAAGAAAAAGATTTAAAAAGTTGATTTAAAGCTATCTACATGGTATAGTATTAGAAAACGCAATAAAGGGGTAGCGAAGTATGAAAACTTGTCCAAATTGTGGAGAACTGATAGGCGATAGCGTTGACCGTTGTTTTAACTGCAATTACAGCTTTAAGTACAAGAGCGTAATTAAGAAAGAAGCATTGCAGGAGTGCAGAAAGCAGGCAGAAAAAGAAATCGAAGAACTTAACCGGAAAAGAAAAGAAGAAAATGAGCGAAAAGAAGCTGTTATTAATGCTATTAAATCCGTCAGAATCACAAAAAACGACGTCATGAAAACAACCGGATTTGATTTTGTGGGATATAAAATTGTCAGATATTGCGGAATCGTAACCGATACTGCGTTATACAGTTTAGGCATGATGACGGATTTAAAAAATGCAATGAATTTTAAAGCGATGGTCGCAGGAAAAGAATATAGTGCATTTTCAGAAAAAGTGCAAACTTTTATAGATGAATTAATGAACGACATGGCATTAGAAGCCTTGTACAAGGGCGCAAACGGTTTAGTTGGAATATCATATAGCTGTGCACCGTATTGGAATACCGGCGACATTTCATTAATGATTACAATGAGCGGAACGGCTGTCTGCATTGAAAAGGAGTAGAAACTTATGGCATTTACAAATAAACGCGGAGAAAATATTAGTTTTGAGTGTTCGGAGCTGATAGATGAGTTAAAATCGGATATTGAGGAGTTCGGCGGTGACAAAATTGTAGCCGCGCGGTGCAAGGATACGCACGGTGTAACGTTGTATGTTAATTATGATTTTATTGAACCGGAAGACCCGATAAAGGAATCGGAATTACAGGAAGACGAATACATACAGACCATGACGATGACAGCGTTGCTTATGCTGTTGGAACAACAAGACAAATTATTTTAAAAGCTATAGGGAGTGTTGCGGCACTTCCTATTTTTAAATTCTATGAGAAAGGGGAAACAATGCCGAGGAAAGCAGACACTACTATTATTGATAAAGTATATAACAATTTGAAAGCTGACAAATTGACGGACCAGTACAATTCATATCATAGAAGACTTTATGAATGTACTTGTTTGCTGTGTGGGAAGAAAAGACTTGCTACTAAACAAAATCTTCAAAGAAACGAAGTAAAGGATTGTGGAAATCATCGGGATTATAAGGATATTAAAAATAAACGTTTTGGCAAATTAGTTGCAGTATACGTTACCGACCAAAAAAGCCATACAAAAAGCAGATGTAAAATATGGCATTGTAAATGCGATTGCGGCAATGAATGTGATGTACATTATGATGATTTAAAAAACGGAAAAGTAAAAAGCTGTGGCTGTTTAAAAAACGAAAACATTCAAAAATTATACGCTTATGGTACTGCACCGTGCAAATTGAACGGAAATAAAATAAGAAAAACAAATACATCAGGGACAACAGGTGTTTGGTTTGATAAGTCAAGGAATAGGTGGTGCGCAGAAATAATGTTTAAAAAGACAAAATATTTTTTAGGACGCTACAAAAGCAAAGAAGAAGCTATAAATATTCGGAAAATTGCAGAAGATAAAATTTTTTGCGAATTTTTAGAATGGTATGAAAAAACTAAAAAAAGTGATTGACTTTTTGCGAGGCATTGATATATTTATTCTATATAGTAAAAAGAGAGGAAGTGAAAGAAAAATGCCGGCGGGACACTTGAAAAATGAACATGATAAAGAGAATAAGGAACAGGACTTTGAAACAACATTTTTGCATGGGCATGACGGTTCGCAATGTATATATTATACAAATGAAAAATGCTTATATTATAATGACTGTGAATCACCGTGCCACCATTGTCATCACTACACGACAAAAATTAGAAATTGAAAAACTGCTTGTTGTTCGCAACGGGCAGTTTTTTTAAATTTTCGCTCAATTTTTTATTCGGAAAAATTTTTAACCCCCCGTCCCTTTAGATTTTCAGCCCGGTCAATCCATTTTCAAAAATCCTCGATTTTCGAGCGGATTTTAAGCAAATTTTGCCGGCAGAATCCGCGAAAAGTTTTACGATTTTAACGTGCTAAAGTATGAAATATAGACTTGCTTCGGTGAACGGAAAGTTTATTTTTTTATGCCTGCAAGCTTGTAAAATGCACGTAGTTGCCTTGTTGTTTTGCTATGGTATAGAACATAACCATATAAGGCATTTAAAGCCGTATAGAGCATATAAACAGCATAGAAGCATAACGGCAAAACTGCCTTTATTTTGGTGGCTGTTGTTCCTGCTTGCGCTTTGCCCGCGTAGCTTTTGCGCGTTGGATAATAGTATTCCGGTTTTGGGCGTAGTATTCCCGGTTGTTTTCTGCTAAATTTTTGCGGCGTGCGATTCCTGCGCACTCCGAACAGCAGTATTTCCGGTACACAGACATAAAATTCCTACCGCACACCGGGCAAATTCGATTTACTTTTTGGTTAGATAACTGCGCCCGCCTGCGTTCATTTCCGGCGGTGTCCTGCCGGTGCTTACGTTCTGTGGCGCAGGCGGCGGAGCATACCTCTACACCGTTGCGGCTCAAAAAGTTTTTGCCGCAAATGGTGCATTTTTTCATTTTTGGCATAGAATACCCCCTTTTATATTTTAAGATAACACAAAAAAAGCTATAAAAATAGCCTTGCATTTTTTTGGTATATATGCTATTATATTTTTGCAAACAAAAGTTTGTAAGGTGTGCGGCGCTTTGATAAACCGTAACATGTGATGTATTGAAATATGTTTTTATCTTAGCATAAACATAATTTCATAAACCTTAACATGTGATGTATTGAAATATGTTTTAGTATTAATTTAATGCTAATCTATTCAAACATCAAGCCGCACACAAAAGCCCCGGATTTTTCCCGGGGCTTTTTTATTCTTCTAGAAGATACTTGTATGCCCTGTAAATTTCTTGGGCTTTGCTAATTTCTTTTATATTCCCAAAAAAATTTCGGAATAAAACGGTGTCGGGTTTTACAAACACCGTTACAAGTTCGGCTTCCCGGTCGTATTTGGAATATTTTTTTCTATCGGCTTTTACCCTACGATAAAAGTCGATACATACCCCCGTTGCTTGCTTTTGCACGTCTAGGCAATACAATTTATTTCCGAGTTTAATTGGTATATCTCTTGTTGTTCCATACGGCAACTTGCCAATGGCGACATTGCCGCCATTATTTAAATTAATAAGTTCCATGCTCGTATCACCCCTTTTAAAATACATCTGTTACTTTATATATAGTTTCATGGTATTCATTTTCGCTTGATACCACCTCTATAGTAATAGAAATATTTTCGTCATATACTTCCAATGTTTGCGCGCTGGAATATGGTATATCTCTAAAATCGCCGGTTTCTACGGCATAATCCGAATAATCCGGACTGTTTCCGTTTTTGTCCAAATATTCAGAATCGAAAGAACAGATTAAATTTTCGTAAAAATTTTCTTCAGTCTTCCATTCTCCAATTAAATTTCTTAAATTTTCGCGGAAGCGTTCTTCCGCCTGCTCTATGGTATACATAGTATGCCCCCTTTCCGGGCTTTTGCCCTTAAAATTTATTTTTTTTGTTAAAAGCAAGCCGGGGAATCGAACCCCGGAAGCTCGGCGCCGTCTACCACTTGCGACTATTTATTTAAGCTACAAATTAAATTTGCAGCTTGTGCAAGTGCTCGGGCTTGCACATCTAGCCATTGTTCGCGGCTGTTTGGTGCAAGTTCTCCGCCCCTCTTGCGTTTTAACTCGGACGGCGTGCATAGTCTTTCTGCTATGTCGCCGTTGTAAATTAAGGAGCTACCGCCCCAGCTATACTGGCTCCAATCGGCGGCACCATTTAATAAAACGGCTTCTAATTTTGAAGCCGGGAGAGTTTCTTCTTCCAGATTCTCTACAAGTTCATAGGCGTACAACAATACGCCTTTGCCCCATGCGCTTTTTGCCTTTCGGCTTTCAATTTTTTTAATTATTTCAATTTTTTTCATTGTTTTTTACCTTTGCCCCGTGTTATAATGAGGCTACCTTTCTTTTTTGATTGGTGGCGGTTGTTTGCTTTGGTAGAGTTGCAACCGCCTTTTTATATTGTCTTTCGACACTGTTATAATAACATAGCTTCTTGCTAATTGCAATAGATAATTGCATTATTATTTTAAAATAATTGCAATTTATAATTGCTTTATAAGCTCAAATCCGTTTGACATATTGCAATATATATTGTATTATAGTATTGCAATTTATAATTGCATAAATATATTAAAAAAGGAAGATAAAAAAATGAAAACAGATAAGGAAATAGCTGAAAAGGCAAGAGAGCGCGCAAAAAAGCAAAACGAAGCCGCAAAAAATAATTGGGATTGCATTAGTTGCAGGCTTCCCAAAGGCACAAAAGACCGTATACAAGCACTAGGCTATACTGTAAATGGTTTTTTAAATATCATTGTATTGGCAGAACTGCAAAAGTTAGAAGCAGAAGCACCGCAGACGGCGCAGCCGGAAGCCGCAAAAGAAGAACAGCCGGAGCAGGCACAGCCAAAAGCAGACGCGCCGGAAGATGTCGCAGAATTAAATAACTGGCTGCACCAAATACAGCAAGAAAACGAGCAAAAGCGATTGCAAGAAGTCGCACGGCGGCAATCGAATGTAGAAGCCGAAAACGGCTATGATTAATAAAATAGTTGCCGTTTAAAAAATTAAGTTATATAATACTATACAGAGCGGAACACGAACCGCCCAACAATTTAATATAGCACGTAAAAAAAAAGAGAACCGCGCCCCCTCGGCGGTTCTCTTTTTTTGCTTCTTTTTTATTCTTCGGAGTTTCCCCAGCCGGAAAGCGTGCACGGATTCCCGTTGCCATCTTCCCATTCGCCCGTTATCGGGTCAATGCCGCTGTTAAGTTCGGAAGTGCAATTTTTATAGTCCGCGTAATCTCTGCAAACTATATAACCCAAAAATTCCCCGTTTAAATTTACGGAAAATATTTCCGAGCCGTCACCCTCTACAGATATCCCGTTTTCAAATTCCCAATAATCTGAACTGTAGTCGAATTTAAACATATTTCCCACCCTTGCGGCAGTGTCACCGCCCTTTCTTTTTTGATAATAGTATCATCGCACCCACTTAATATTTTGTCAAGATAATTTTATCTAAAAATAGAATAATTTTTATTGACATTTTATTACATATAATGTACAATTTTTAACATATTAAAAGGAAAGGAGCATGCAAAATGATAAAATATAAAATAGACGTGTTTGAGCTTTTAAAAGAACGTGGATACAATCAAGCCCGAATCCAAAAAAATGGTCTTTTATCAGGGCAGACAATACAAAATATTAAGGCAGGCAAAAGCATTACACTAGAAACGTTAAACCGCATTTGCATAATGTGCCGTTGCCAGCCGTCCGACATAATAGAGGTTGTGCCGACAGACGCGGAAAAAATAAAATTTTTCTAGCAAAAGCACTTGACAACATTCTAAAATTAGAATATAATAAAGACAGATTAAAGGAAAGGGCGCCCCGTAGAGGGGCGAGGGTACAGAAACATGATGAATGAAAACAACGGAAGCTAGCAGGTGTTCGCGGTTGCACGCGAACATTTAAAGGAAATGCCGTTTGACTATGACGGTAAACACGCAACTGGCGACTGCGTGAAGTTATCCACAACAGGTGAGTGGGTAACGGAATATGAGGGCGAGGAATACGAAGACGCGCCCGACTGCGTGGAAACGTGGGAAGATTAATATAATTTCCCATTTTGATAGTTAGATAGTTACCATGATAAAAATATAACTATATCATATCAGGATGACGATGAAAGCATTATATTTTAAATTTTCATTTTTAGCCAGGTACATAATGCCCGGCTATTTTTATTTTTAATAATAAATATTAATTTTAATATTTTATCCGCAAAAAGTCAATAAAATATCCAATTTATAGAAATTTAATAAAATTTATAAAAAATTCCGCCACTCGAGCGATACCCTATAGATACCCTATCAGCAGAAGAAAAAAGAGAAAAAAAGAACGAAAGAAAAACAAAAGAGAAAAGAAGCAAAAGAGAAAATAAAAAGAAAGATAGAATAAAAAGAGAAATAAAGAAGATATATTTTTAAATAAAATACACTGTATTTTTTATTTTTTAAGTAATTAGGGAATTAATTTAGTTTATATATATAATATAATACGCGCGGATTTATTTAAAATATATTCAAAAAAGCTATTGACAGTATAATTATTTTAGTGTATTGTGTAAGCACAGGTTGCAGAAATGCAAAAATGAAAATTGAATAGTAATTATTTTTTAATACCTACAAACGCGAGCCGCGGATTCATTCCAGCGGCCAAAGAAACCCAAATAAAAATTGGGTTGAACAATGCAGTTTGCAGGTATTTTTTTATTTTAAAATTTAAAAGTTGGGAGGTGTACAGAATTGGAGAAATTAGCAGGAGCAGAGCCAAGCTCATTAGAATCAATCAAAAATGACTTTGAGGAGTATTTAAAAGAGTTCTGCACTGAAAATGACATTAAAGACCAGTACGACATCTATCCGGCTATGTGGAATGCAGCACTTACATATATTTGCCAAAATACTTTTAAGGCTAATCCAAGTATTTTAGCAATGCCTAAAAATATAAATAATGCTTATAACTTAGAAGCTGTAGATTATATATTAGATATATACGCTTATGAATGTTTTATACATAATCAAGAGATTAGTGTTATTGGTTTTCATTTATTTTCGGGTATATCTTTAAATGCTATATATAATTTAAACAATAACAATAAAAGAGTTGTTGTGTATAAGGACTTAGAGGGTAATGTTATTAGTAATTTAACTGTAAGCAGATTAAAAGAGGGGGAATATACAAAAGAATTAAGTTCAAAAGGGAGTGACATTTTTAAAAAATTGAAATTATTTTCTGAGGAAAGTTTGACAGCTCTGATGAAAGACAGACGGAATAATCCGATGAAGTACTTGCCCATACTGAATAGGCGCTTCGGTTGGAATCTGCCAGGAGTGAGCCGAGAAACGTTCGGCAAGACAGCATTGACAGCGGCAGACCTCCCAAAATTGGGAACGGAATTGGACGAAAACGGCGCACAACTTCCACGGTTAGAAGCGTGCGAAACGTTAAACAATTCAGACACAATTTAAAAGTGCCGTATTTACTGGTGTTCAAGCTATTTCGATACGCTTAGAGTTTCGCTAAACATGAGTTTAGCGAAATGTATAAAACAAATAGTCATAAACAGCAAACAAAACAGTAAATAATCAAACAATTAAATAACAACAGATAATTGCCTGCAATGGTGGTCCTGCTAGGGGGGGGTGGGGGTTGAATAAAAACAGCCAGCCAGCCCGACTAAGTCCCAAAAATAATCTCAAAAACAAAAAGAGGTGTATCAATGACATTAAACGAGTATCAGGCAGAAGCAATGCGTACAGCAAGTAGAACAGCCACAGCACACGAAGATAATCTTTTGCTTAATGGAGTGATGGGCTTAAATGGCGAAGCTGGAGAAGTGATTGACATGGTAAAGAAAATGCTTTTTCAAGGTCATACGCTTGATAAAGACCACATGGCAAAAGAACTGGGCGATTGCCTTTGGTATTTAGCCGTAGCCGCAAAAGGCATTGGATATGACTTAGATACCATTGCTGAAATGAACAAAGCAAAGCTTAGAAATCGTTACCCGAACGGTTTTGAATCCGAAAGGTCGCTACATCGGGATAGCAAAGACATTTAAAGCAAAACAAACACCTTGTCAAACAATGCTGTAAGAATGGCTACAAAGGATAGTACAATGAGGTGTGCGGGGAATAGAGTTGGGAATACCCGCAAAACAATGCCCTATAGCCAAGCGGTAAGGCACGGGATTTTGATTCCTGTATCACCGGTTCAAATCCGGTTAGGGTAGCTGGGCTTTTAATGGCCCTACTTGACTTATTCAGTTCCCTTCCCGTTAGCGGAAAGCTGATTAAAGGACCGTCACAAGGTCCGGCGGGATTTACAAACATGATTACCCCGGTGCAGATAGGCTTTTCAACCTTGCCGGGATACACTGAATTGAGTTAAAGCTTTTCGGGATACTGGAAAGTGTAGGCTTTTTGCTTGAAGCAATTTAAGCAAAGAAGACAGCAAAGCTGGCAACAAAGTGGTGTAGTGTATCATCATAAAGAAGTCAAACGTAGAATTCTTGTGGCTGACGAATAATAGACGCCTGCGGTGCAGGAATAACCTGTTAAAGTTCGTGGTGTGAAAGACTACAAACAGATAGGAATTTCAATTAAGCCGGTTTGCCTTGAACTCAAGAAATTGGGGTATAACACAAGAGATTTGTTAAAGTAGCGGTATGGCAAAAGTAAAAAGTATTTTTTTAGCACAAAAAAATTCTGAACGAACCGTGAAATTTATAGGTATCAATCCTGTACGTGCTTGACAGCGGTAAGAAGCCAAGGGTCGCACCCGAACGCTCAGACTTATCGTCACGTTGACTGAATATGGGCTGTAAGTATGATGAATAAAGAGAAGTCTTAATCATGTTTGTTTTTTGCAGTGTTCCCATAATGGTATTGGAGAAGTTTGCTAAACTTTCGGTCGGAAACGGCTTGTAGGTTCGATTCCTACACACTGCGTTTACAGAATGAAAGAGGTGTAAAAGTTATGAAAGGTGTTCATGCAGTAGATAAGGACAAGTTTATTGAAGCCTACAATAAATGGGCGAGCGGCGAGGTAACGATAACAAAAGCAACGGAAATAGCCGGCATGAGTTATCCGACATTTCACAAATACGTAGGCATATTAATTACAGGTGGGAAATTTCCTGACGGGCTATTTAAGGATTAGGAGAATGTGCATGAGAGTAGAGATTAAAGGCAATGTATATGGAATGTCACGCAAAAGAGTACAAGCAGTTCCTTAAAATAGCAAGCAAAGCTATACCATGTGGCATTTATGCGGCTGAAAAGGGAAGCACTGCTATTATGCTGAATGAAAAATACGGCAGCATTGAAGATTTGAGAAAATCCGTGTCTGAATATAAAATGAAAGGGTTTAAGGTGTATTACAATGACAAAAACAACGATAAGAAAGTAGTGAAATAATAATGAAATATATAAAAGAATGGCACACTTGCGACAGGTGTGGAAAAGAGATAATACCTAAGAGCTGGAAAGAAGTTAGATTTAAGCAAGTGGGAAGTTGCGGAGACATAGTTCCTACTTTTGAAGATAATGATATGTGTCTTGAAATCAAGAATGTCCGTAGATATAAATTTTTAGAAAAAACATATGAATTATGCCCTAAGTGCAGAAAAGATTTTGAGAGGTTTATGAGGAATCAGTTATGAAAATATCAGAAATGAATAACTGCATTGAGAAAATGCGTGAATGTTACAAGTTTGATGATGATAAAACGGAAATACGGATTGGGGATATGATGAGTGGAAGCAGCAGATATGTAGCTGTCGGTACAAGGGATGAAAACGGAACACAGATTGAAATGACAAGATATGCGGATGAACTGAACAAGGAGTGAGATTATGTTAATAGTTGCATTGCAAGACGATATAGACAATTTATATGCTATCTGGAATACAGTTGCAGACCGATTTTTAGGAGTTAATCTTGGAAAATATGAAGCTGTCGGAATTATTATGGACTACAAGGGAGATTACACCTTTGAAGAAGCATTAGACAGAGTGGAACACCCACAACCATTTAAAGATATTGCCAAGTGCTTATGCGAAGAGCTTAATCGTGACGATAACAAAGTTGAAAATGCAATCCAATACTTAAAAGATGTATCGTGGAAAATAGGAACTACTGGCGTTGAGTATCTTTCAGAGAGAGACGGACAAAAAATGAGGGAGTACATAAATGTACTTGAAAACAGAATTGATGAATTAGAATAATGATTGCTGATTACCAGCGGAAAGGAATTATTATGAAAAAGAAAATTTTAGCAGTTGTATTAGGCTTGACATTGTGCTTAGGAATGACCGGATGTGCGTCATGGGACAGAGCGGTAACAGATATGAAAAGTGATGTAAATGGCGGTATGCAAAGAACAATTACTGTATACACGGCAGATGGTAAAGAACTTGCAACATATAAAGGCAAAATTGATATTGGTGCATACGATGGTGGATATGTTAAGTTTGATTTTAACGGCAAGAGATATATCTACTACAACTGTTTTGTAGAAAGCATTGCAGATATTGATTAAGTGATATTACCGACTACAGATTGATTGTAGTTGCTAACCAACTAAAATTATTGGCAGAGGTCTATAAGCACCTTTGCTGAAGAAAGCGAGGTGCTTCTTTTTTGGTATCTAAATATCTTAAAGAAACAGTTCAAAGTTATGAAAATTACATAGAGAAAAATGGAATAGATGAAAGCGTTATAAATGCTTATGTTGAAGCTGTAGAAGTTGCTTTGCTGACGGAAAAAGACAAAGAATACGGTTTGAAATTATCTGTAAAGGCAAAAGAGTTAATTTTTGAATATATAAGTATAGTTACAAATGGTGCGGATTTTAAATGGCTCGAAGAACAATCACAAACAAACAAGCAAACATATGAAATTATAGAAAAATATTACAAGGTTTTACTTTATGAAGCACCAATGCTACTTGATAGCTATATTTTATACATTGAAAAAGACAGACCCCGAAAAGAAAGGTTCTATGAGCCTAGAAGAAAAACACTCAAACAAGTTGTAGATAAAATTCAAGAATTAGAAGATGGAAAACTTGACGAGTTGTTTATACATATGCCACCGAGAATAGGTAAATCCCAAATTATAACACTTGCTATGTCGTGGCATTGTGCAAAAGACACGGAAAAAAGCAATTTATATATAACATATAAAGAGGGGTTGGGCGGAGCTTTTCTTACTGGTGTGATGGAAATATGGACTGACCCCACCTATTGCTTTGCTGATGTATTTCCGGACATTAAAGTTGCGTGTACTGATGCTAAAAACAACAAAGTAGATTTAAAACGAAAGAAAAAATACAAAACATTGTCAGGAAAAGGGCTGGAAAGTGGTCTTAATGGGGAGTATGACGCATACGGCTGGATGGTACTTGATGATATTTTAGAGGGTATTCAAGATGTACTTAATCCTGAGACACTTAAACGAAAACAGATAATATTTGACAACAATGTAATGTCACGAAAAAAAGAACAATGCAAACTCATACATAACGGTACAATTTGGAGTTTACATGACCTTTATAGTGACAGATTAGATTTCTTACAAAATAATCCTGAAGCAAAAGATATTAGATATGAAATTTTAAAAATTCCGGCACTTGATGAAAATGACGAAAGTAACTTTGATTATGATTACGGAGTTGGATATACAACGCAGTATTATCGAACATTAAGAGCAAAATTTGAAGAAAATGACGATATGGCTTCTTGGTATGCTCAGTATCAGCAAGAGCCTATTGAAAGAGATGGAGCAGTATTCAATCCTGAGCATATGAAATTTTACAATGGTGTACTTCCGAAAGAAGAACCATACAGAATATGTGCGGCTTGCGATGTTGCTTTAGGCGGAGAAGATTTCCTTGCATTTGCGGTAGCTTATATGTATGAGGATAACTCCATATATATAGATGATGTTGTTTTCGATAACAACGAAAAGAAATTTACAAAGCCAAAAGTTGTAAATATGATTATAGACCATGATATCGGGTCGGCATATTTTGAAGCAAATCAAGGCGGCGAGGGTTACAAAGATGAAGTTGATGTAATGTTGCAAGCAAAAGGGAAAAAAATCAATTTGAGGTCGGAATACGCACCAACGAATAAAAGAAAAACTCAAAGGATATGGGACAAAGCAGGAAGTATAAGAGAATTTTATTTTCGTGATGTTGGATGCAGAAGTCAAGAATACAGGAAATTTATGACAAACTTATACAGTTTTACAATAACAGGAAAAAACAAACATGAAGATGCGGCTGACTGCCTTGCGTCATTAGCATATTTCATTGAGGGTAATTGGAGTGCCGCGAAAATTGAAGCCGCTATTAATCCATTCCGCAGGAGGTATTGATTTATGACGACAAAGGAATATTTACAGCAAATCGGAAAATTAAACAAAATGATTAACAATAAAATGATTGAACTGGCACAGATGAAAGAAATGGCATACAGTATTAAAGCCGTGGGAACAGATGAGCGCGTTATGTCTTCTAGCGACCCGGACAAAACAGGCTGCGCATATGCTAAGATTGAAGAAATGGAAGAAAAAATTAACGGCATGATTGACAACTACGTAGATACTAAAGAAAAAATTATTAATCAAATTGAAAGTATAGAAGACGAAAACCTATATAATATTTTATTTTTAAAATACATAGCAAAAAAACGGTTTGAAGATATTGCGGTCGAAATTGACAAGTCATGGCGGCAGACAATCCGATTGCACGGAACGGCACTCAAAAAATTTGAAGAAAAATACGGAAAAGAATACTTGTCGTGTCATTGAATGTCATATTAATACTGTGTTATTATTATAATGTCAAATAAAAGTAAAAGTTCCGAGGAAAGCACTGCTACAGAAATGTGGTGGTGCTTTTTTCATGCCAAAAGAGGTTGAATATGAGGTTTTACACTAAAAAAAATAAGGCTGTAATGTGTCCGAATTGTGGCAAATTATTGACGTATGCCGATAAAGATGACCCCAATTTACATAAATTGGCTTGCAAGCATTGCCGTAAGTGGATTTGGTATTATCCGAATGATGATGATAAAAATGAAGCCAAAGAAATCCCGGATACACGCTCGTCAAGCGGAGTCAGACTTTACTAGGAGTATTAAATATGTTAAATGATGTATATTTACACGAACTTGTAAGAGGTTGTTATGGACGCAAAATTGCATATACCAATGTTGAAAAAATAACAGCAGATAACGTTGTTAAAATCGTTGGAGATTGCATTGGTGTATTTAACTATAACAAGCCCATTATCCGGTATTTGTGGCACTATTATAAAGGCGACCAGCCGGTATTATACAGAATAAAAATGCAAAATGAAGACGTAAACAATAAAGTTTGCGAAAATCACGCATATGAACTGGTTCAATTTAAGGTTGGACAAACATATGGTGAACCGATACAGTACGTTAGCCGAAAAGACGATGAAAAAGTTAATAAAGCGGTTGATACGCTGAACGATTATATGTCTGACGCTAACAAACAGGAAAAAGATATTAAGGCAGGAGAGTGGCAGTCAGCGACCGGCACATCTTTTAAAGCAATACAGATTGTTGACGGCGATATACCGTTTCGGATTATAGCGCCAAGCCCAATGAGCACCTTTGTTATTTACAATAAAGCTACAGAAGAACCGGTGCTTGCTGTACAGGAGTTAAAAGACGAAAATAACAACTTTTATAAGCTGTGTTATACAGATTCAATGACATTTAAAATTCAAGACAGCAAAGTTATTGAAAGCAGATTGCACGCGTTTGGCAGTATCCCGATTGTGGAATATCCGAATAATCACGAAAGGATTTCAGATATTGAATTGGTTATCAGCCTGTTAGATTCAATAAATACCATGCAGTCAAATCGAATGGATTCGGTGCAGCAGTTCGTTGAATACTGGGTAAAATTTATCAACTGTGAAATTGATGATGAAACTTTCCAAAAGATGAAAATGAACCATGCACTCGTTGTTAAGTCTATTAATAAAGATAACAAGTCAGACGTGGAAATTATGACGCAGGAATTAAACCAAACGCAGTGTCAAGTTGCCAAAGACGACTTGTGGGACAATACATTGTCAATTCTTGCGATTCCAAACAAACAGGGAAACACAGGCGGAGATACGCAAGGCGCGGTGGAATTAAGAAATGGTTGGGATTTCTCGAAAACAAGGGCAAAGCTTAAAGACCCGATTGTAAAAGCGGCGGAAAAGCGGCTTGCAAAGGTTGTGCTAAATATTATACGGATTAAGGACCGTGATTTAGGCATAAAAATGCGGGATTTTGAAGTGCAAATTAATCATAGCCCACAGGATAATATGTACACTAAAGCACAAACACTTACAGTATTGCTTCAATCTGGCATACATCCACTTGTGGCAATTAAAACGGTGGGGCTTTGGGGAGATTCAGAAAAAACATTTGTTCTTTCAAAGCCATACCTTGATGTCTTATATAAGACTGTTAAAAATGCGAAAGAACAGGAAAACAAAGCACAGGAAATAGTTAATCAACTTAATAATCAGCAAAATAAAGCAGTTATCGAGCAATAATCGGTAACTGCTTTTATTTTATAAATTTGCAGTCATGCGACAAATGGCAGAAACAATCGAGCGGAGAGAACCGTGTAAAAAAAACGTGATTTTAGGAGGAATAAACGATGACAAGAGAACAGGCAAAACAGAATCTTATTTCAATCGGAATTTCAGAACCGACAGATGAGCAGGTGAGTAATTATCTGAATCAGTTAAACGGTGAAACAAAGAAAGAAAAAGATAAAGCGGCAGAGTATAAAGCGAAAGCTGACAAGGCAGACGAACTTCAATCAAAAATTGATGAAATAGAAGCCGGAAACCTTACAGAACTTGAAAAAGCCAACAAAGCACTGGAAACGGCAAACAATCAGATTGCAGAGCTGCAGAAAAGCAATGCAATCAGGGATTTGCGTGAAAAAGCCATGACGGATTTCAAAATCACGGCAGAACAGGCAAAGACGGTTGTAAAAGAGGACGGAAGCTTTGACACAACTGTTCTCGGACAGATTATTTCAGAGAAAGAAACCGCTTCCGCGCAGGCAAAGGAGCAGGAAATTGCCAAAGGTACACCGAATCCGGGCGGCGGCGGTAGTAACCAAGATTCAGAGAAGACAGAAGCAGAAAAAATAGCCGCAAGTCTTATCTCAAGCAATCCAAAAAGTCAAAGCAACAATGATGTTTTGTCACATTATTTAGGAGGTAATTAAAAATGTCAAACATGCAGTATGAACAGACTTCATATATCGGAAACGTTCAGATTTTAAAAAGACTGCCTAACGAAGCAATTCCAATGACACTTGATTTTACAGATGTTATTGAAAAGACGGCTGACGGCAGAAAGATTGTAAAAGCCGGTACACCAATTGGAAAAAACGGAAAGGCAGACAACACGGCAACGGTCGTAGGTATTCTGAGATATGACGTCACAGAAGACAGGCCACAGGGTGTGATTTTGAAGAAAGCATATATCAATAAAAGCGTGGCTGAAAAGCATTCCGGTGTTACATATGACGCGGGCGTTTCTACAGCGCTTCCAATGATTGTATTTGAATAATTTGGGAGGTATATAGATGTTAATTAATGAAGTGTTAAACAGTAAGTCTATTGCACTTACAACAACAGAAGAAGCAAGCAATCAAATCCCATATCTCGGATTAAATTGGTTTCCGGAAAGAAAGAAACAGGGGCTTGATTTAAGCTGGATTAAGACACATAAGGGACTTCCGGTATCGCTTGCGCCGTCAAATTTCGACACAATTCCGACACTTAGAGCAAGAGAGGGATTAAGCAAGGAAAAAACACAAATGGCATTTTTCCGTGAAGGTATGGAAGTCGGCGAAGAAGAAATGCTTGAAATTGAACGTATTAGTTCTACAGATGACCCGTACCTTGCAAGTGCCTTATCAAGCGTATATGACGATACTAACAACCTTGTGAGCGGCGCAAAAGTCGTGCCGGAACGCATGAGAATGTCGCTTCTCGCTACAGAAGCAGGACACCCGGTTATTGCTATTGAAAGTGACGGTGTACAGTACGCATATGATTACGACAAGGACGGTTCATATGCAAAAGACCATTATGCAAAGCTTGAGGACACTAGCATGTGGAGTGATACAGTGAACTCCAAACCACTTACAGACCTTAATAATGCTCGAAAAAAATTACAGAAGAAAGGCAAGATTGCTAAATACGTTCTTATGAACACCAATACATTTCAGTATTTACTTGAAAATGCACAGATTAGAAATTCAATCCTTGCACAGAATCTCACGGCAACAATTGAGGTTGATGACGACACGGTAATTTCAGTTGTTCAGAAGCGTACAAAGCTTACAATCGTCCTGTACGACAAAATGTATATGGACGAAGCTGGGAAAGAACACTATTTTTACCCGGACAACAAAGTAACACTGTTGCCAGACGGAAAACTGGGTAGTACGTGGTTCGGAACGACACCGGAAGAAAGAACTGCAAGACAGGTTGCTGACGTTGATGTAACGACATATGGAACAGGAATCACAGTCGCTACAAAGGTTGAGTATGGCCCGCCAATGAAGATGTCAGTATTCGCTTCTGAAGTAGTATTGCCATCTTACGAAAATATGGATAGCACATTCGTACTTGAGGTCCATCATGATTAATCGGAGGTAGCATATGAAATATCCATATATCGTTATTAAAAACGGGAAATGGTATGCGGCAGGCGAAGAAGTCCCGGACACCGTGCCGGGAAACAAGCCCACCGGATATACCAAGACTGAAATAAACCGTATGCCGACAGCAGAATTGCAGAGTTTAGCGGCACAGAACGGCATTGAAAATGCGGCGGAAATGAGCGGAGTTGACCTTAAAGCAATCTTGATTGAGAAGTTAGGGTTATAAGCAGGAGAACAGCATGGAAGAATACACAACATTAGAGCAGGTAAAAATCCGGCTCAAACAATTTCATATTGAAACGGTTGAAAATGAGGATAACACTGAATCTGATGTTGTTGTGTTTGACAGCAAAGAAGACAACTTGCTTCTTGAACAGCTCATAAAACAGGCAACGAAAGATGTAATTGCAAAACGGTGTTATCCGCAAAGTTATACGCAGGAACAGATTGACAATGACTTGAAATGCTATGAAAGTGTAATTGTCAATCTTGTGGTATATGACCGGTCACAGGCAGGAGAAAACTACATGGCAAGCTACAGTGAAAACGGTGTAAGCCGTAGCTGGAAAGACCGTGATAGCCTGTTTGTAGGGGTATATCCGTTTGTAAAAGCATTATAGAAGATTGTGCGTTACGTTTTACCAGCACCGGGGAAACGTAGCAGGCGGCACACAGTAAGGGTGGTGGGCGGTGTGCCACAAAAAAATGAAAGGCGGTATATTATGCCAGTTGCAATAATTATAAGTATCATATCGGTTGCTTTTTCCGTCTTTTTTGGATTTTTTAGTCTTTGGTTTGGTTTGAAAAACAACAAACACACAGACACAAAAGACATTGAAGAACGCGTAAAAGAGAATACACGTATCAATATGAAACTTGACGCCATTTCAAGCAATACAACTGAAATAAAAAATGAAGTGTCAGAAATGAGAAAAGAGATTAATTCTCACGATACACGAATTATCAAAGTTGAAGAAAGCGTGAAATCGGCACATTACAGACTGAACACTATTGAAGAACGTCTGAATGGCGAAAAGGAGATGTAATATGAATATTTTAGAAACATTGACGTCAAACATCATGATTATTTTAGCGGTAATCGGCGCAATCGCGTTTATTGTGTCGGTGATTACACAGGTTATCAAAGGAGTAGGTGTTTTTGCGAAGATTCCAACTGACGGATTGGTACTTGTGTTATCAATCGGCATTACAGTAGCGGCATTTGTAGCATATATGCAGTATTTACACATGACTATCCTGTGGTACATGGTTTTAGCCGCAATTATGGCAGGCTTTGTTGTTGCTTTTGTTGCTATGTATGGCTGGGAGAAGCTTTCAGAACTGTGGAAACGGTTCGGAAAGAACGTAGATTGATATGTTGGACATTAATAAACAAAAGATGATTTACGCACTTAAAGACGGCAGAACACCGGTATACCAACTGAATAAAGACGGTTCAATAAAATACATCATTGTTGACGGTGAAGAGGTCCCTGTTGAAACAGGAGAGTATACCACAAGTTATAAAAAGCCTGTGGTTTTTTATTCTTCAATAAGCAATAAATTAAGCGAAGCACTGATAAAGGAATTTGGTGTAGATAATTCTACGAATTTTGTTCAAATTGTGGAAGACAAAGGCAAATTGCCGTTAGATGTTGGCTCGCTTGTTTGGAAAAAGTCAGAAGTGAGGTACAAAGATAAGGATAAAACAATCATTGATGAAACCAGTTGCGATTATATCGTTAAGGGTGTCGCTGATGAGGGATTAACGGCAGATTTATTTCTTTTACAGAAAAACGTGAGGTAAGCACATGGCTACAAGACCAATAGTTATAACATTGTCCCAAAAATCCGTAGAAAACGCAATAAAACGAGTACAGCAGTATCAATTAAGATTTCAACGTAAACTTAGAAAATTCGTGAAAGAACTTGCTAATGTAGGCATTGCCGTAGTTGATACCAATATGACAGAAGCGCAGTATACGTTTGACGGCAAAATAAGAAGCGGTTCTGACACGTCACACAATGCTTACGTAGAACTTAATTCCAATGGTAGTACGGCAGAAGCAAAACTGATTGTACAGGGGAAAGAACTGTTATTTATCGAGTTTGGCGCAGGCGTATATTATAACGGCGCCGCCGGTGCAAGTCCGCACCCCAAAGGAGAAGAATTTGGATTTTTAATCGGTTCGTATGGCAAAGGCAACGGACAAAAAAAGGTTTGGGGCTATTACGATGAAAATAACCAACTTGTGCTTACAAGAGGTGTAAAAGCTACTATGCCAGTATTGAAAGCAGAGCAAAAGATAATTGAGGACTACAAAAATGTTGTAAAGAAGGTGTTCGGATAATGATTGATAATCAGTGGGCTTTTGATTTAGAAACAAATGTATTTTCGATAATCAAAAAAAAGGCATTGGCAATTCTTGAAGATAATTACCCGGATATTAGCATTACAACCGATGAAGAATCAAACGATAAACCGGTGTTTCCGACAATATTAATACAGTCTGTTGAACCGACTGAAACAAACAGCGATTTAGAAGCCGACAGAATTAATACTGTAGACTTTACAGCACAGGTAACAGTAACAACAAACCGAAGCAGAAGCGAGGCATTGCAAGTATCCAATGTTATAGCAGATTTGTATAAGAAACGATTGTTTAAGATAAAGCCCATGCCGTTTGTGCGAAAAGAGGGGAATCTGTGGACAGCAACTTTCCGTGCAAAGCGCAAATTTGGGTGGAATGACATTTTATAGCAATTTACAAAGAGCCGAAAGACTCTTATTTTTATGCAATTTTTTAGGAGGTAAACATGGCTACAGGTTTAAAAAGTAGAATTATTTACAGGAAAAAGACCAAAGAAAGCAACGAAAGCGATTACTGGGCTGGCACATACAACCTGTTGATTAGAGCAAAAAGTATTCCGTCACCGGTAGGTGAGCGTAACATGGTTGATACGTCTACGCTTGAAGATTTAGTCGAAACGCAAGAACCCGGAAGACGCGCGGCGGGTTCAATGGCTGTAAGCGGTGCATTTGAACGCGAATATCTTGACAATTTAGTTGAGATTGAAGACGAAAAGTTAGACATTGTTGTTCTTTATGGCACAGACGGCAAAGGTAAAGAGGGCATTTGTGGTTTTATCGGCTCTGAATCATTCGCGCCGGACGAAGCTACAGACGACCATTTAACAGGTACTTGCAACATTGCTATTTCAACAGTGCCGCGTTGGATTCATAAAGACTATGACGTTGCGGTAACAGAAGATGAGAACGGTTATCCGACATCAATTACATTATCAAAAAAATCGTAAGTCAGTCCGGAAAAACAAATAAGGCTGTTGCGACTGACGAGGATACAAAAACAGCCGTAGTAATTTGATAGTTAGTAAATAATATGGCAGGGCGGCAGAAATGCCGTCCCTGTCCTATATAAAGCGAAAAGGACAGGTAATGAATATGAAAACAATTACAGTAAACAGTAACGAATATAAATTAGAGTTTTCTTTTGAAGCGGCAGAGTATAAAGACATCGTGCAGAAAATGTTTAAGGTCCTCAGCGGTGCTTACGTTGTCGAAGAATCAAAGGATATGCAGAATCCTACTACTAAGGATATTATCAACGGCACAGCAAATATGATTGGCGATACAGCAGATATTTGCGTTACTGCTTTTTATGCCGGCTTATTAGAAAATAATCCACTTTCACATGAAGAAGCAAAAACAGTCATGAGGGATTATATGAAAGAAAATAAGCTTTCGTACAAAAAACTGTATGACGAATTGAGAAATTGCATGGAAACAGATGGTTTTTTCGACCTGTCGGGGCTGAACGACATGATTCAGCAGATGTACGGGACAGCACCGGAAGCGACAGCACAGACAGCATAAAAAAATCTGAAATTAACTGGCATAAAATAATTTGGGAAGACTATTTTCCGACAGCCTTTTCAATCGGGATACACATAGATGAGTTTAAGCATATGACACCGGCACAGTTAGGATACTGCATAAAAGGACATGAGTTGAAAAGAAAAGAACAGGATAGCGATATGTGGCACTTTGCCGGCACATATGGAATATCTGCCCTTATTTATGCGATAGACCGTTGCTTAAACGGTAAAAAGGCAAGGTCGGAGTACATCAAAAAACCAGTTTCAATTTTACTTGAAGAAGAAAGTAAGCCAAAATCAAAAGAAAGCAATGAAGATGTTGCAATGTTTGAAATGCAACAAAGAATCAAAATACTGGAAAAAGAGGGCGGCATATTAAGTCCGTCATAGGTGGTAGCACGCGAATTGCTACCACCTTTATTTTTGCACTAAAGGTGGTGAGGACGTGGCAGATAATGAACTGGACAGCTTAGAGCTTAAAATACAAGCAAATGCAACACAGGCAAACAATGCGCTTGATAAACTTGTTAAAAATTTAGAGAATTTATCAAGTTCGTTAGGAGTTATCAACAATGCCAATCTTGCGGGGTTTGCAAGTGGTGTAAAAAATATTACAAATGCAATGCAGGGAATGAAAAGCGTAAGCACGGCAGATTTTACGCGTTTGTCAAAAGGTATTCAGAAGATTTCAACCATTGACACTGCCGCAATAAGCAAGGCTTCTACAGCAATGACGTACTTAAGTAAGTCATTTAATTCCATGCAGGCAACCAGTGAAGCAACAAAGCAGATTACGGGACTTGTGACAGGAATCAAGCAGTTAGGATATGCCAGCGCCGCAAAAGCTATTGACAATATACCGAAGCTTTCAAGCGCGATGAAACAGCTTATGCAAGAACTGTCAAAATCACCACAGGTAAGTCAAAATCTTATTGACATGACTAATGCGCTTGCGAATTTAAGCCGCACAGGGGCTTCAAGTGGCAGAGCGGCAACGTCATTAAGCAAAAACTTTTTGAATGTTTCATCTTCTGCAAATTCGGCAACTAAAAGCAGTTGGTCGCTGGCTTCCGCATTTGGTAAATTATACGCTTCATACTGGCTTGTTTTTAGAGGAATCAGTAAACTGGGAGATTCGATTGATATAGCTTCATCACTCATAGAAGTTGAAAACGTTGTACGTACCACTTTCGGAAATTATGAAAACCTTGTAAACGACATGGCAAAAACATCTATACAGGATTTTGGTATGTCAGAACTGTCCGTAAAGCAGTATTCAAGCCGTTTTCAAGCTATGGGTGTCGCTATGGGCTTTTCTCAAAAGAAAATGGCTGATATGTCCATTGAACTGACAAAGCTGACGGCAGATATGGCTTCGTTTTACGATATGGAACAGTCAGACGTTGCGAGAAATCTTCAAGCAATTTTCACAGGCGAAACAGAGCCATTAAGAAAATATGGACTTGATTTGACACAAGCAACGTTAAAAGAGTGGGCTTTAAAAAACGGACTTGACGCTAATATCAGTTCCATGACACAGGCTGAAAAAACCATGTTGCGATACAAATATGTTATGGCAAATACGGTGGCAGCGCAAGGCGACTTTGCAAAAACTGCCGATACATGGCACAATCAAACGGTCATTTTAAAGCAATCATTTCAAGAACTGGCAGGAATTATAGGTACATCGTTGATTAATGCGTTTAAGCCGTTTTTAAGCGGATTAAATTTCGGAATGACACAGGTTATTAATTTCGCTGAAACGGTAACAAATGCCTTAGGTGCAATTTTTGGTTGGAAATTTGAAGTTACAAACAAAGGTATTGCCGATGATTGGTCGGACGCTGCGGACAGCGCCGATGATATAGCAGACAGCACCGGAAACGCCGCTAAAAACGTTGAAAAGCTGAATAAGGGTGTAAGACAGTTTGATGAATTAAAACTGATTACAACACCGGATTCAAGCAGTGGAAATGGCAAAAAGGGTAGCGGTACAGGAGCGGCAAGTGCAGACGGAGCAAGCGGTGGTCTTGTGAAAGTCGATACCATTTGGAAAGACTATAAAAGTCAAATTAAAAATTTACGCGAGTTAGGCGAGTATATAGGCAATACGCTTACAGATACGCTGAATAGCATTGACTGGGACAGCGTGTATGCCGGTGCTAGAAATTTTGGTAAAGGACTTGCTGATTTCCTCAACGGGCTTATTTCACCGGAATTATTCGGTGCTGTCGGCAGAACTATTGCAGGAGCATTAAATACTGCTGTGTATACGGCTTTATCGTTTGGGGAAACGTTTGACTGGGAAAACTTAGGATTTTCTATTGCAACCGGGATAAATCAATTTTTTGAAACGTTTGATTTTGCTTCAACCGCAAAAGCTATCAATAAGTGGGTTCAAGGCATTTATGACACAATCAAAACAGCTATAAAAAATATCAAATGGTCAAAAGTGCTTGAGGGAATAGCAACATTAATTGGTGATGTTGAACTAAAAACAGTAGCAATCATAATTGGAGCAGTACTTTTAAAGAAATATTTCAAACTGGAAATTGCTAAAAATATTTTAAAGGGCATTGCAACGTCAATTTCACAGTCAATAGCAAAATCACTTGCGGCAAAAATGGGTGTTGAAATTGCACAAAACGCAGGAATTTCAAAGGCACTTACGGCTGGAATTAAAAAATCAATAGGAAATATTGATTATGGTGGACTATCAAAAACACTTTCGTCTTTAATGTCAACAAAGTTAAAAGCCACAATCGGAATTGCGGGTATTGCAACAGAGTTTTTAACGGTTGCAACTGTCTTTGAAAAAATTGGGGAAGGTGCTAATTTTACAGTCGGCATGTTGGCAAAAGTGGCGGCAGGCGCAGGAGTGGCGGCGGCCACATTGAAGTTGATTGGCTTATCTACACCGTGGACAGCGGCTATAGTTGGCATTACAGGTTTAGTTGCGGCTATCGCGGGAATCGGCATAGGATACGCAAAAGCGCAAAGCGAAGTAGTAAGCGCCAATACTATAATCAGCGATTCTGTATTAGCAACGGCAGAGAGT